>ERZ791909.886-NODE-886-length-23025-cov-14.112059_pt1 | contig 23025 bp, 15 predicted proteins | sample MGYA00510143_ERZ791909 | MGnify/ENA primary metagenome ERZ791909 (study PRJEB30046, sample SAMN00792093) | human gut metagenome | study: EMG produced TPA metagenomics assembly of the A metagenome-wide association study of gut microbiota in type 2... | reverse complement strand
ATTGGCAGTCCATTATTAAGTTTTTTATTATGTTCCCTTTGTACACCGTTGCAATCTTTAATGTTTGGCAAATTGAATATGCAAGTACTCAGTGCACGATTGTTGGTGATGATCTTTCTAAGTATAATCAGATTGAGGTTCCTGAAGACATCATTTATCAGTTTTAAGAAAGGTAGTAAATATCATGGTGTATCCTATCATTGCTTCCGATAAATTTGTATATCGTAGTAAACGTTGATATAACTATATGAAAGTCGATGTAATTGTTTATTAAATACAGAACCAAAGCGTCCTCAGATTCCCACATTTTTCCCTTTAATTTTCCCTTTAGAGTCTGCCAGTCGGTAACATCAAGAGGCATGAATTGACACTTGATCCCTTGAAAAGCGCATGTCACAGCACAAAAAAATAAGGGGTATCACACCCCGTTTTGCCTATCGACGAGTTCGAATCTCGCCACTCCGACCAAAGGGCAAGTCCTTATAGGACTTGCCTTTTTTTATTGCCGGAGTCTTTCCGTTGCACGGAACTGTGCATCTTCCGCTATCCTTTCCTCCTACTCGTAGAAGGACTTATTCCTTACTACATTGCAGGAGGTTCCATATGACTGAAGAAAACTACATCTACCGAACGAGTCAGGCGCTGCTTCGCAATCAATTTCCCGGAAAAGGAAAGTTAAAAATCCCTGTCATTCCCAAGTTTCAAGAGAACCCCGGAGACTTTGATGATCTCTTATTGATTGGATTTGACAAGACCCATCTGGAAGATCAAAATCACCTTGACCGTATGGTTCATTTCTTCCTTTACGATTATCGCTTCGAACGGGTGTGGAAGAACCCCGACAACGACATCGAGAAGTTGTCCCGCTACCGGGCGGTACTGTCACCCGATTTCAGTATGTATCTAGAAATGGCTCCCGTGATGCAGCTTTACAATGTATTTCGCAACCGCTGGTGCGGCGCATACTGGGCATCGAAAGGAATCCGTGTTGTTCCCACGGTAAACTGGGGCGATGAATCCACCTTTGATTTCTGCTTTGAGGGAATTGAAAAAGGAAGCGTTGTTGCTGTTTCCACCTATATGGCATCTGAGCATGATAACCGCTGCGACCAGAAAGAATGGTTCATGGCCGGCTATAACGAAATGCTGCGGCGTATTGAGCCGGAGAAAATCATCTGCTACAACACGCCTTTTCCGGAGATGCAGGGCAATATCGTGTATGTGGATTATGAGCGCAGCTCGTGGAAATATATGAGCTATGAGAGAAATTATAAGGCAGAAGATCTCGACGCTTTCAAAATTGGCGAGACATATCGACCTGAATGTGATACAATAGAGCCATACTTGATCGGCGGCACTTATAAGGGCGGCGGCAGCGCCTATGGCGGAAAGTGGAAGCCCTCTAAGCCGGATGATGAACGTTTTTTAGGTGAACCCGGCAGCATCAACCGCACAGCTGATCGTAACGGGGATTTAAGAGAAACTAAGATTGGCGCAGACGGTAGGGCAGTCAAGGAACGGCATTACTCAAATCACGGCAATCCCAAACAGCACTCTATTCCTCACGATCATAACATTGTATGGGAAGGTAACCGACCAAACTGGGGCAAAGCAGAAAACTATTGGGGCGGAGATATTCCTGATTTCAAGTCATATTGGAGGTGTGGCATGCCCTATCGCATTTTAAAATCCAAAAACTCATTGGAAGATAACCGTTTTAAATCGATCAGCGATTTTAAGTGGTGTATGAAATGTGGCGGAGAAGTAGAAATTGAATGGAACGGCATTCATTATGGCGTTATTCGATATGGAACAGATGACAAAATCACAATTTATGTTTGGAATTGTCCCGAGACGGAATGCTGCTTTAACACCGCTGATGATGCACTTGAGTACATGGTCGGTTCCGATCGTCTGCGTGATGTGATCACACAGGTCACTGTGCTTGACCGTTCAATTTAGGATGAATACCTCTTGCTGACCACCAGCAAACCATTGATATATCTGTATTTTCTGAGATCCTATAATTACACTCGGACCATGCAGAGTGTCCTTATAGGATCTGAGTATCCTGTAATGGACACTCTGCTTTTTTATTTCCCACAAAGTTCATACTGCAACCTGTTCCGGGGCGTAGCTGAGTGCTACGCCTTTTCTTGTTTCCATGATAATGTCGGCCTCCGGGATCTTCCGGCGATCCGGCACATCGAAGGCACCAATGCAGTTATAGCCCAGCTTGCGGAAGGCGGCTGTGCCGGTGTAGCCCTGGAGACTGAGCGCCCAGAACGCCTCCTTGAAAGCGAGGGTGTAGGATATGCTGTCTGCCGTCACCCGCAGCGTGTAGGGGTTTGCCTGCAGATGCTTCAGTTCCTCTGGTGTGAATTTCTTCTTCGTGCCCATACAGCACCTCCGTTCGGTAGTTCTATCATAACACAGGTGCGGCGCTTCTGACCCTATGGGTCAAATGCGTGTCCGCCGAACAGGGCCATGGGTCAAAATCTCGTGTCCACTTTCTTGGGTACAGTTTAGTCCTGTTCTGGGTCAAAACTGGGTCAGGAACAGGGGGATTCCAATTTTTCTGGCATGGCGCCCCAAATTTTTCTTGCGTGATTGAATGGCTCGTGCTATTATAAAAGTGCAATCGCAAGTATGGTGTTAGGAGCTGATCATTTTGCCAAGAGGAAAACTGTTAAACGGACTGGTGACCCAGCAGAAGGTCCTGCGGGGAGCGGTAACGCTGTTTCTGGAAAACGGCTACACGAAAACCACCACCGGCGAGATCGCAAAGGCGGCGGGCATTGGGCAGAGTTCGTTCTTCCATGTTTTTCCCAGTAAGGAGGCGCTGCTGCTGGAGCTGGTAAAGCGGATGTTCAGCGGGCAATTCGCGCTGGCGGGACAGCACAGCGGGGAACAAGACCCTGTGCTCCTGTACGCCGTGGAAACGGCCCTCCAGCTCCACATCGCCGAGCTGACCGAGCCGCTGCGGGAGCTGTATGTAATGGCATACTCCCTGCCCTCCATCGCGGCATATCTTTACAAAAGCACAACGAAGCGGCTGCAAGTCATCTTCGGGCCTTATCTGCCGGAGGCACAGCCCAAGGACTTCTACGAGATGGAGATCGCGTCCGCCAGTATCATGCGGGGCTTCATGTCGGTTCCCTGTGACGTGTATTTCACGATGGAGGCCAAGATCTCCCGCTTTCTGGACTGTTCATTGAAGCTCTATGACGTGCCGAAGGAGAAGCGGGCGGCAATCACGGCGGCAGTTTTGCAGATGGACCTTCACACAATGGCTTTGGGCATCATCCAAAAGACCGTCCAGCAGGCGGAAAAGGGCTTTGAGGCCCTGACGGAAAAACAAATTTAGGCAAGGGGTATCCCCTTGGAGAAGCCAAAATTCTTTTATCATGGAGGAATCACGATGAAAAGAAGATTTCTTAGCTTGCTTACCGCGTTTGCTCTGTGCTTGACACTGATCCCCACAACAGCATTCGCAGATGACGAGAAAAGGGGAGAAGATGTTTCCCCAAGCATCTGCGAAACAGCCTGTACGGAAGAGTCGAAGCTCGGTAAGGAGCAGCCGAACGCCATCGCGGAGGACGAGGGATCATCCGCGCCAGCGGATGATGAACTTGGCAGTGATGTCGTTGCCGCCAAAGCAAGCCCTGCCGCAATGCGGGCGGCCAATGGCATCAGTGCGCGGGCGGCGAATGGCACGATTACCCTCGGCAGCACCGTTCTCGACATCACACAAAGCTCTGTAAGCAGCACTTACGATACGACCGGCGGCTTCAAGTATGACGCCGCCACGAAGACGCTGACGCTGCGAAACTGCACGATCGACACTTATACAAAGGTCTCGTCCGAGCAATTGCCCGGCATATTCAAATACTATAACGTCTTTCTCGACAGCCGGAATGTCGGGACGCTGAACATCGTGCTCGAAGGCAGCAATTACATCGGTAATTCCGGCAGCCTAAAGTATATGTCCGCCACTTCCGATGTGAATACGCCGCGCTATCTCGGCATCTGGAGCAATACCGTCCGCTTCTCCGGCAGCGGGAGCCTGACCATTGAAGCCCAGACCTTCCCCATTCAGTCCGGCGGCATTGAGACAAGCGGGAGCGTGGATCTGACACTGCGCAGCTACATGAATGGAACTGTGACGCGGAGCATGGCCGTCGGCGCCGGGACGAGCGTCACCGCAGAGGCACAGGGAAACAATCTGGACTTCTACGCGCTCAATGTCAAGAACGATCTGACAGTGAACGGCACGCTTAATGCGACCACCAAGGGTTGTGTATACCAAAATGACTATCCCGTCGCCCTGCTTGTGGGCGGAACATTGCGCGTCGTCGGCGGTCAGGTGACCGCCACGAGCGACGGTCGGAACGGCAATGACGGCTGTCAGGGCTACGGCATCAAGGCCAATGTACTGGAGATCGGCGGTGGCGGAACCGTCCGCGCCTATTCCAACGGCTACAGTACGAAGACCAACCGATACGACGGCAAGGAAGCTATTTACGTTTCCTCGAACCTGACGGTCGACCTCGGCGGCTATCTGTACGCGAAAACACAGAACCCGATTCTTTCAAACGAGAATGAAAACGGCGCGCTGAAGGTCAACGGCCGCTGGGATCTTTCCGGGACCAATGGGGACACGGCATACACAAAGGCCGTCATAACAAAGCCGGTGAACGGCAGCATCTACAAGAATGTGATCCTCGGAACAACCGTAAGCCCTGAAAAAGAGGTGGAGATCAGCGGCATCCGAAATGCCGTGCTGGTGCTCAGCTACTATAAGGGTCAATATAATGAGGGAAAAACCTGGTACTATCGCAACGCCGACCGCCCCGGGGATACAGATTCCATCAAGCAGAATGTTTACAGCTCCGGCAGCACGCAGCAGGAGTTGAACCTCAAAGAGGGCTTCAGCAAAGTCCTTGCGGCGGACTACAATAATTACTACGGCATCGACGTGCGGGAGGGTGAGCACACCGTCGTGCTCGATGGTCTTGCAATCGTGCGCGATCACACCTTTCTTACCGTGCGCAGCGGCGCGACGCTGAACCTGAAGCTCACAGGCAAGAGCTGTCTGGAAAGCGGCAGCGCACCCACCTTCTATGTGGAACAGGGCGGCACGCTGAACCTCATCGGCGGGGGCATGGCGCAGTCCTCACTGGCGCTCATGGGCGGTCTTTCGGCGGCAAGCGGCGCAACTGTGAATTTCAAGGACTGCGCCATTTACGCCGCAGGTAAGACCATCGGCGGAACGGGAGCCAACGTATCCGTTGAAAACTGCTGGATCAGCGCCGGCTTTGCCGGAAACCTGCGCGTCACGCGCAGCACACTGGAGGGGGAGCACTCCGGCGGCACGGTGAAGATCGACCGTAGGAGCAACGCCAACCTGACGGACGCCTCCGGCAAGGCGGTCACCGGCGTCACGGACCACAGCGGCAATCCTGTTTACCGGACAAAGGTCGAACTGGAGGACATGGGGAAGAGCCGGAACCTCATGATAATCGCCTACCGCACCGACGCTACCGTCGGCATCATGCAGACGATTCTTTACCCGCTGGTCACACAGCTGCGCGTGAATATCCCCAACACTGTCAACGATGACGTCATCAAGGATCTCACCATGCTTGTCAGCGACAACACTGTCTACCTCTGGCTTCCGAACGGTACAAGGATCATGAGTGTGGAGGGCTTTCAGGACGACGGCAGTTCGCCGGTCGGCTTCATCCATGATCCGCAGAAGGGCGCGCCCATCGTCACCACCGCCGACAACAGCGCCAGCGGCAAGATGATCCTGCTCAGCCTGCTCCTCGCCTCGGGCGTGCTTGCCTTCCGCGGCACCCCCGGCGGAAACAACACCGCGCTCTGTGCGGGCTATCTGGGAGATTCCGCAAAGGACACCTGGATCGACTATCGCCCGGAAAAAGACGTCAAGCTCCAGGCGGATTGGAAGTTTATCACAGACTTCGGCATCCGTATGCTTACAGGCGGCGAGGCGGAGGTCAAGCTCAACGGACTGGACCTGAGCGGCCCGAACAAGCGCGTGGAGCTGGATGACCGCTCGAAGCTTTCCATCGTGCTGATGGAAAACACCGAGAGCGCCATGGAGTCCAATCATGGCAGCACCGACGCGGTCTGGACGCTCAAGGGTTCGGGCGGTCTGACCATCAAGGGGCAGTCCGGCGGTGAAAAGCTGACGCTCCGCGGCGACCACGCCATGGACGGCAGCACCGGTGCCTCCCTGACATTCAATGGCATCACGCTCATCAACAACTGCACGAACAAGCCGGTGACGACGCTTGGGAAACTCACCATCTCAAACAGCCTGGTCTTCGGTCTGGGCACGGTCAACTGCGCCAACGTTGTCATCAACGGCGGCAGTGTCGATCTGGATGTTCCGGTGAACACGGTCGTGAAAGATTCCAACGGCAATGAACTGAAAAAGGTCACCCTGACCCTTTCGCAAAAGAACACCGCCGTGGAGGACGTCACCCTTTCCGGGCTTCCGGAAGGTACGGCATTCAACGACAGCCATGTCACCACCGACGGCAGCGGAAAGCTCTACCTCTGGATCCCCAAGGATGCGGAGGTGGTAACTGTGACCGTCGGCGGGAATAAGTACTATCCCAAGTCGGACGGCAGCATGACCCTCGGAGATGTGCCGGTGTTCACCAGCCCGACGGAGGATGTCAGCTGTGTGGTCGAGAGCAGTGAATACATGACTCTGACCGTTGAAGTCACCGGCACGCCCGCGCCCGCGCTGCAATGGCAGGTCAGCCGGGACGGCGGCAAGACCTGGGAGAATATCGAGGGCGCGACGGAAGCCACCTATCAGGCGCTCCTGCCCCTGTCCCTGCACGGCGCAAAGTTCCGCTGCGCGGCGACGAATAAGGATGGCACGACATATTCCCATACATTTACCGCGTACTACTGTCCCGCAGTTCTGCGCGGCGCGGCCTCGCCCATGCGGGGAAACGGTGAATTCATTCAGGGCGAGATCGCGACCATTACCGCCGGTTTTTACGACGGCCAAACCTGGTATCCCATAAGCTCTCTGACGGGCGTCACAGCGGAATACCGCTGGAAGTACTGCAGAAATGTTATGCCAACGGAAGAGGAGTGGGCTGCGATCCCACCCGCGGGCGAATCCTATCCCATCACCATCACGGATGAGATGGGCTATCAGAGTGTTTGCTTCCATGTCACGCTGACCTATCCCGACAATACGGTCAAAACCGTGACCGGTTACTGGCGGCTCAATGTGTGCGTCACGCCCGTGGTCACGGAGCAGCCGCAGAGCGTGTCCGCGGCTGCGGGTGATTCGGTGACATTCTCCGCCAAGCTGATCGATCAATATCTCAACACGCTGGAGTATCAGTGGCAGAGCAGCACCGACGGCGGCCAAAACTGGACGGACATCGAAGGCGCCGGCGGCAAAAGTACGGCGGACTTCTGGAACTACACGCCCAGCTATACGATCCCGTCCGTCACGGCGGCACAGAGCGGCCAGCTGTTCCGCTGTGTGCTCTGGAACACGAACAACCATACGGGCAGTGACCGCGTGAGCACGCCTCCCGTATACTCCGAGCCCGCGACACTTACCGTCACGCCGCCCGCGCACGAGCACCGCTACGGCGACTGGAGCAAGGACGGTACGAACCACTGGCACGAATGCACCGATGCGGACTGCCCGGAACAGTCCGAAAGCATCAAGGACAAAGAGGCGCACGTCTACACCGATGATGCGGACACGACCTGTAACGTCTGCGGCTACGTCCGCACCGTCACGCCCGAGATCGTCCCTGTATCCCAAATCACGCTGAACAAGGCGGAAACTTCGATTTCTGTTGGAAACAGCGAAACGCTGACCGCCACGGTCGCGCCTGAGAACGCCACCATCAAGGCTTTGACTTGGGCGTCCTCTGACGAGGATGTTGCCACCGTAGCCCCTGACGGCACCGTGACGGCGGTCAAGGCAGGTGCCGCGACGATCACCGCCACCGCGGCGGATGGTTCGGGCAAATCCGCGGTCTGCAAGGTCACCGTTACCGGCGATACCACGCCGCCCGCGCACGAGCACCGCTACGGCGATTGGAGCAAGGACGGTACGAACCACTGGCACGAATGCACCGATGCGGCGTGCCCGAATCAGTCCGAAAGTATCAAGGACAAAGAGGCGCACGTCTACGACGATGACGCTGATACGACCTGTAACGTCTGCGGCTACGTCCGCACCGTGACGCCGCCCGCGCATGAGCACCGCTACGGCGATTGGAGCAAGGACGGTACGAACCACTGGCACGAATGCACCGATGCGGCGTGCCCGAATCAGTCCGAAAGCATCAAGGACAAAGAGGCGCACGTCTACACCGATGATGCGGACACCACCTGCAATGTCTGCGGCTACGTCCGCACCGTGACCCCGCCCGCGCATGAACACCGCTACGGCGATTGGAGCAAGGACGGTACGAACCACTGGCACGAATGCACCGATGCGGCGTGCCCGAATCAGTCCGAAAGTATCAAGGACAAAGAGGCGCACGTCTACGACGATGACGCTGATACGACCTGTAACGTCTGCGGCTACGTCCGCACCGTGACGCCGCCCGCGCATGAGCACCGCTACGGCGATTGGAGCAAGGACGGTACGAACCACTGGCACGAATGCACGGATAATGACTGCCCGAATAGGGAAGAAAGCATCAAGGACAAGGCTGCGCACGTCTACGACGATGATGCGGACACCACCTGCAATATCTGCGGCTACGTCCGCACCGTCACGCCCGAGATCGTCCCTGTTTCCCAAATCACGCTTAACAAGGCGGAAACTTCGATTTCTGTTGGAAATAGCGAAACGCTGACCGCCACGGTCGCGCCTGAGAACGCTGCCAACAAGGCTTTGATTTGGGCGTCCTCTGACGAGGATGTTGCCACCGTAGCCCCTGACGGCACCGTGACGGCGGTCAAGGCAGGTGCCGCGACGATCACCGCCACCGCGGCGGACGGTTCGGGCAAATCCGCCACCTGCACGGTCACCGTAATCGGCGGCACTACGCCCTCTCAGCCCGGCGGGTCTACGGGCGGTAATACCGGCGGCTCTTCCTCCGACCGGGACAGCTCCGACAGCAATCCGGTCATCAAGACGGAGACGAAGAACAATACCGACGGCTCCACCACCAAGACTGAGACCCGGAGAGATGGTTCCGTGACCCAGACCACCACCGGCAAGGACGGCTCCGTGACCAAGACCGAGACGAAGAGGGACGGCAGTTCCGTCACCGAGAACAAGGCCGCTGACGGCTCCACCGGCACGGTGAAAACCGACAAAAACGGCCAGACCGAGGCGGCGGCCAAGGCCAGCGGCAAGGCTGTTGAGGACGCGAAGAAGAACGGCGAGGCGGTCAAGGTTCCCGTGGAGGTCGAGGCCACCCGGAACAGCAGCACCGCCCCCACGGTGAGCATCGAGCTTCCCAAGGGCGCGGGCGAGACCAAGGTGGAAATTCCTGTTTCCAACGTGACCCCCGGTACGGTGGCGGTGCTCGTCCACCCCGACGGCACGGAGGAAATTTTGAAGGATTCCATTCCCACCGAGGACGGTATCCAGTTGACCGTGGACGGCAGCGCGACGGTGAAGATCGTTGACAACTCCAAGGGCTTCATCGACACCCGAAACCACTGGGCCGAGGGCGAAATCGACTTCGTGAGCGCCCGCGGATTGGTCAACGGCATGAGCGCCACGATCTACGCCCCCAACGCCTCCACCACCCGGGCGCAGCTGTGGACGATTTTGGCGCGGCAGAACGACGCAAATCTGAACGGCGGTAACACCTGGTACGAAAAGGCACAGAACTGGGCCAAGGACAAGGGCGTTTCCGATGGCGCGAACCCCAACGCCGCCATCAACCGCGCACAGATGGTCACCATGCTGTGGCGGGCCATGGGCCAGCCCACGGCGGGCGGTACGGCGAACTTCACCGATGTTCCCACTGACAGCTATTACGCGCAGGCCGTGGCTTGGGCCGTGGAGAACGGCATTACCACCGGCGTGGGTAACGGTCATTTCGACCCCACCGGTACCTGCACCCGCGCGCAGATCGCCGCGTTCCTGGCACGCTCCATGAAGTGACGAAAAAACAGCTCCGGTCCCTTTCACAGGGGACCGGGGCTGTTTGCAGTGAACTGCTGCTTTTGCACCGCTGGAATCAATAAAGGCTACCCAATCTCAGAAAACGGCAAGTTAGTCGTTTTAACAAGCGGGGGCCGGGAGTTTCGGCAGCACGCAGAGCACACCAAGAGTGGTGATACCACCCCTCGTCTCGCACATGCGGAAAGCACTGAACACATGGTGTGTAAGCCACAATTCTGACAAAAGCAAAAAAAGATCACGCAGCCCAGCGGGGCCGCGACGCCGGAGGAAGCAGACACACGCCATAGGCGTGCATCCGCTTCCTCCGGCTGTTCTTTCGGTGACGATTTCGCTGGCAGCTCAAGACTGTGCTGTGGCCGGGGGAGGGAAGGCTCCTGTTTCGGCGTGTAAGCCGTTGTGTGCAATCTTTCTCCGAAAGCCGAGGGTGTACCCGCTTTCACTCGTGAAAGCGAACGTGGGCCGTTTGTGAGAGAAGTTGAAAAACGCGATGAGAAACGGTTGGGGACAGCGTTGTGATGGCAACTTTGCCGGATATTTCTCTTCTGCTGATAAGTGGGGGGTCACAGAGCAGCACAGTTCTTGGATAGCCGAATTTACATTTTCCGGGGTAAAAATCTTAGCGCTGAGCACAGGAACATAAGGGAGTAGGTCGCCTCAAAAAAATCATGAAAAAAGGGAGAGCATTAAGCCCTCCCTTATAGTGATTTATTCTGTTATAGGTTGAAAGCGGCAGCGAATTTGTCGGTTGCAGCTTGCATTTGTTGCAGGTCAGACTTGACATAGAAATTCAGCGTTGTACTTGCATCTGCGTGTCCTAAAATCTCCTGCACGCTTTTGATATCAGCGCCTTGGGAAAGAAGCAGCGTCGCACAGGAATGCCTCAAATCGTGTGGGGATAAATCAGGCAGACCATTCCTTTTCATAAAGCGTTTTACCCGCCTTGTTACTGAGTTCGGGTCACGAGGTTGGAAGATATTGTCCTCCTTGGGAAAAAGAAGGGCATTCCGCAGGATAGTGTTAGGATGCTGGGATTGTGTCGCCTTTCGTAGCTGCTTGAGCAAGGACAATGTGCTTGGCATGATGGGGATAGTGCGGATTCTGGTCGCTGTTTTTGGCGAGCTGACGATTACACCGCATTCCGGTGTGTAGACGATGCTGCGCTCGATTCTGATGGTACAATTCTTCTCGTCGATGTCGCTCTATTTTAGACCCATACACTCACCACGACGGATTCCGGTCGTTATCAGCAGTTGCAGGATGCAGTGAAAATCAAGGGGAGTATCGGGGAGCAGAGAGAAGAATTTTTTGGCTTGCTCCTCGGTCAAGGCATCGACAGGCTTTTTTCCTTTCTTGGGACTGTCAACCAGCTTCATAGGATTTTTGACAAGCAGCTCTTGCTTTTCAGCGAAACCGAAAATCAGGTTCAGTGTGTTATACAGGTGGTGTAGTGTTTTTGGAGTTAACGGTTTTCCGTGCTGATTCTTGTGCTCGGTGCGAAGGTAGGTAAGGCAGCGCTGAATATCGAGAGAGCCGATTCCTTGTAAGGTGGAGCCACTAAAGCAGGGGAGGAGCAGCTTTGTCATACTCTCATAGAAAGCGATGGTTTTGGGCTTATGCTTACCATCCCGGACTTGAAGAGGAAACCAGACATCATTGACGAAGGAAACAAAATCGTCGTGGCGTTTTTCTGCCGGTATCTGATATGCCTTGCCTGCTGTTTCTGCTTCGAGCTTTTTATGATACTCGTTCATAAGCTCCTGTTCCCAAATATCAGCAGCACGTTCAGCAGCTTTCTTTGCCTTGGCTGTGCTTGTATCGGGTGGGATGGGCCATGTAGTGTATTTTCGGATTTGCTTTCCGTTGCAGTCTCGGCCTAAACAAACTGTGAAGCGATAGGAAACGATTTTACCATTCTTTGTGTTTGCCCTGATATAAGCCATGAAGATACACCCTTTCTCTTAGGGATATCTCAGGTTTTCAGACGGCTGTGCGCTTTTTTGTGCGCTTTTCAGATTTTCAGAGGTGTGATTTTTACCCCGAAAAACAAAGAAAGCCTTGAAACCATTGCGGTTTCAAGACTTTACTTTTGGCAAGCTACATCATTCTGGATATCTTGCATTTATTGCTCAAAACAAAGATATTTCGTGTTTATAGATTTCGTTCTGCTTCTACATTTTCTGTGTGCCATCCAGCAATGCTTTGCTTTTCATGTTCATATATATCTCGATTTACAACACGAGCATTGAGTGCAAGCATGCCTTTCTGAGGACGATCCGCATATACATATCTGTGTGCATGTCGTATAATCATTTCACGAAACAATTTACTGTATGCCAAGGAATAGTCCAAGCTAGGGATATTCCTTTTTACACCGACTTCGGAAAATAATAGCACTTTGGGAGAAATGGGCATTAATATTATGTTGTGTTTTGTCCCCCAGCCTCCACCAAAATCATAGTCCCTTTCGCTATTGTAATTCAAACAAATAACAGGATCATCTGATGTTGGGAACGAAATACCATCAGCGGCATGAACCACTTGCCAATTGATCCGTTCGGATACTTTTACAGTTGATGTAAGCAAATGCTTTAAATCATGCAAGTAAAATCCTTGGCCCACAATCGTTTTCATTTCGACTATGCTTTTCTCTCTATCAAGTAATATCTTGAGTGGAAATAGGACATCTTCTGTACTTTTGCTGGCAGCAGACTGATGTGATATGCTTCGCTGCAATTCGTGCGCTGATGCCTTGTTTAGCTTTCCGCAAACTTCGTTCATCACGTCAGGGAATATTTTCAGGTTCTGCTTGGTTAGTCGCAAGTATGCAGCTGGCGTACGCAGGTACTGGGCAAAAACAAAGTGTGAGAGAGTTTTTATTTCCTCTTTTGATAGCCTCTCATCGTTAATCAGCTTATCGAATACTGGTTTTGCTGGTCGTTCAAATTCTTGATCAAACCAATGTTCAAAATCATCAAGTTCTTCATCGCCGACAACTCTTGTGTAAAAGTCATTCCATACTGCGGTGTTTTTGATTGATTGCTGTGTCCAGTATGGAACATTTGCGTTGGACACCAGAATACTATAAGTTTGAATCGTCTTCCCATCAAGGCTCCAGTTTTTCAAATAGAATTGCGGAATGTAGTGATTTCTTCGAGTTATATTTTGACTCATAACACCATCACTCTTTTGCACCTTTGATCCGCTTCTGGATATCCTCCACGGACGGCAGTTGGCATTCCAGTTCTTCCGGCAGGTTGCTGGTGATCTGATAGGCGCTGACGCCGATGGGCTTGCTCATGTCCTTGAGCGAATACTCCGCCACGAGGTCATTCTTGCTCTTGCAGAGCAGCAGGCCAATCGACGGATTGTCCTGCTCTTTTTTTAGAATTCCGTCCACCGCAGAGAGATAGAAGTTAAGCTGCCCGGCGTATTCCGGTTTGAACTCGCCGGTCTTTAGCTCGATCACCACATAGCAGCGGAGGTTCAGGTTATAGAACAGCAGGTCGATGTAGAAGTCATCACCGCCCACATTGAGGTGGTACTGATTGCCGAGGAACGCAAAGCCGGTCCCCAACTCCAGCAGGAGCTTTGTCACATCCTTGACCAGAGCCTGCTCGATGTCACGCTCTATCATATCCTCTTTGAAAGGAATAAAATCGAAGATATACGGGTCTTTCATCGTCTGGGCCGCGAGTTCACTCTGCGGAGACGGTAGGCGGCTTTCAAAGTTAGATACCTTCTCCGCCAGCACCTGCCGCTGATACAGCCCGCTTTCGATCTGGTGGACCAGCACGTTGCGGGACCAGCCGTTTTTAGCAACTTGTTCGGCATACCAAATATGCTCATCTGCATTCTTCACCTTGTCCATCAGGGCAATATGGTGATACCAAGTAATTTGTGCAAGCGCCGCTTGCACAATTTCCTTTTCGGGAAAACGCAGTGCGAACTTCGCCATATATTTCAGGTTTCTCACCGAGTAGCCGGTGGCGTCTGGAAAAGACATTTTAATGTCGGCGGCAAGATTTTCAACAAATTTGTTGCCCCATGTCTTGTGCTCGTTGATGACCTCGCCGATGGAGTGATAGAGAACCAGCAGCTCACGATTGACACTGACCGTCGCACGGTATTGCGCCGTGCGGATATCCTGCTTGATCGACTCGACGATATTGAGGTATTCGTTGGAATTCATCAGCATTTTTTGTTTCCCTCCATTAGTTCATGCAGCAGCCCATGGCATCCCGCCAGCACATCCTGCCACGTTGCCTCGAAATCGTCGGTGTACCACGGGTCGGCTACATCGCAGAGATGGTCGGTATAGTCCATCAGGAGGTGCAGCTTGCCGTCCGGATCGCCGCCGCAGATGCGGTACATATTCCGCAGGTTTGCGCTGTCCATGCCGATCAGCAAATCGTAGTTCACGTAGTCGGCATTGGTGAGCTGCCGTGCCGCATGACCATCGCAGGATATCCCATGCTCTGCCAGCTTGCGCTGTGCCGGAGGATAGACCGGGTTGCCGATCTCCTCCCGGCTGGTTGCTGCAGACTCGATATAGAATTGTGACGCCAGCCCCGCCTTCCTGACCAAATCCTTCATCACGAACTCGGCCATTGGGCTGCGACAGATATTGCCGTGACACACAAAAAGTATTTTCATCATCGCACTCGCTCTCCTGAGAGATTTCTTTTTCTCCAGTATAGCAGGAAACCGCCTGCGCGTCGAGAGAAGAATGCAGCCATGCCTGAGATTCTATGGCTTCCAGTAGTTTGCCTTTCTTCCATCCGAAGCGCAGCACGGCTTGGATGTACCACGCCCGCTCCTCGTTGCTGCCGCACCGCTCTAAAATCGCCGCATTCCGCGTCCAGCCGAGGTTCATCGCCAGCTGCATGATTTCAGGGGATTCCTCGCAGGCTGCGTAAAACGTGCGCATACGGCGCACATTGCGGGGAGAGAAGCCCTCGGCTGCGGGATAGGTCGCTTGTAGGTATTCAGAGGCTGCAACAGCGGCACCTTTCTCTGCTCTGCCGCTGACCACTCGGCCAATCTCGCGGTACAATTCCATCTGCGGCAGCTGTGCTGCCATGAGCTTGTCCAGCTTGGAAAACAGGGTGCTATAGTCTGCGGGTTTGCGGATGTTCATGGGCTTTCTCCTTTCCGGCGCTGTACGCCTGTTCTGTAAAATAGTAACAGCGGAATGGCAATGCCATCCCGCTGCTGTTTCAATTTCGCCCTTTTCATATGCAATGGCATGGTAAGCGAGTAAATAAAAATAGGGAGGGCAATTGTACCCTCCCTATTTTATGACTTGATCGTGTCTTCCAGTCTTTCTGATCGCGACTTCAGATATTTTTGCACCTCATAAAATGCTTCTTGAGCTTTGTTGAAATCATCATCAAGTACAAATTTCCCGTCTTTCAGGGTCGCACAAGCTATAATTGAATCAATATATCTTGAAATATTAATTGTGGATTTCTGTAAAATAGCTTCAATTTTTTCAACATCATCTGTTGTAAGTTTTTCTTTTATCACACTCACGGATGTTTTAATATCCTCTCCATATTGACTTACGACTCTGGGAATATTGGTTCCGCGTTGGGGAATTTTGGGGTTCGTAAGTTTGAGTAGCTGAGTAAATGTATCTATGATTTTTTGTGACTCCAAATATGCAACATTACTATTTGCAAAAAGAGTAATGTTTTTACTCATTTTATAGTATTTATTTGATTTACATGCACCTATAATCGACGCAACTGTGCAAAGGGCACCTATCCCTGTAAATACATAGTCAATAATCAATTTATACGCCTCGTGTCCGTTTGTAATACCGCAAAATAGAGCAGGCAGACTCATACTCAGAGGCCAGTTCCTCTGCACTGTTTTTGTCCCATGCAAAATGTCCCATGACCCCTAAAAAGTCAGGGCCTTTCTTTCCCCAATAATCTTCATCCTGCAGAAACTGTGCAAGAGTAGTAAAATCAAAAATTTTATCGTCATCGACAGTCTGGCATATAAAGTCATACCAACGCTCTTGGTCACAGGGGTGAGAAGAACCTGTTGACTTATTTGCTGCGTTGCAAAATAATGTTAGCTTCCTCAGCGCTGTTTCACTAATGATTGTTTTGGGATTGAAAATATCGTCAGTAACTTGAGAAATAGTAACATCATGATGGGTACGTTTATATGGCAACACGATATCCTTATAAAACTCTCGCAAAACATTGTTGTACTCATCAATGTTTAGTTTTTGCTTTTCAAGAGGTACAATATTAGTTACTCGAAGTTCGTTGGTTGAATCCAGATTGTGTAAGGAGATGCATACGCTTGCCTTATCAACCGCATTACCATAATAGTTAAACGCAATCCATGGCGTTCCCATTTCTCGCTCAATTTTTGCAATCCATTCTCCGTGAGCATAGGATTGGATTTCAGCTATGAATTTCTCTAGTGAAGTACGATTACCGGTGAAATAAAGTTCACAATATGTTTTCATAATAATCCTCCCTATAAATTCGCGCTAAATTACAAAATTATTTTAGCATATTTTGGATCGAATGTCCATGTAAAGGTAAGAATGCAGTTAAAAATCTATAAGAGGGACTACCTATGGCAACATTTAAAATTGAACCCCCTACACGCCAGCAAGGGTAAGCGTATTGCACAGACACTCAAGGCCATTAAAATTACAATGAAAATTTCGACAAGACACGGGACAGTCTGCTGGTAAAACCTATCAGTGCAATGTCGATACTGCACGGAAAAGATTTGCCATCAGCAAGCAGATATGTTTCTTAGTTTTTATCTCGGAATTTCACAGAATTGACATGGTTCCCCCAATAGTAGTATAAGGGTCTTAGTAATTGCTCCATTTTATCAACAAGTCTTCATTATCTGCAAAGCCGCAAAGAAAAAAACGGCAAGGCTACCGTTCTTTCCTTTGCGGCCTTATTTCATAGAACCTGCACGATCTGCTCCCACAGCAGGATGTGCCTAGCGTCGATCATGCGATTGTCATGATAGTGGCCGAACAGCCAGTAATGGTATTTTGCTCTTTCCCGTACATCTTGCAGGAAGTCCGTGAGCCGATCCGCCTCGTTGTGGCGGCTGCCCATGAGGGCGATGCTGGTGGGGGCGCAGTGGGTGATGATGTAGTCCACCTGCCAGCCGACCGCGTCGAGGTTTCGCCGTGCCTCGGTGTATTCTTCATCGGAGGGAAGTTCCTGCGCCCACCATGAGATGTGGTTGATGCGGTATCTCGCTCTGGGCTTGCGTTGGAGCAGCGTGATCCTTCGCTCAAAATCCGGGGCATCCGGCTCCAGAATCCCATCCTCAATGTCATGGCTTTTTGCGCCGCCCATGGTGAAGAAGCGGTAACTCTCCAGCTCGAAGATCTGACCGCGCATCAGGTGCAGCACATGAGGGCGAACGCGGTGTACCTTGCCGTCGTGCCAATCGTCCACGGGGTATCTTTCCAGTGCGTCATAATTTTCATGGTTGCCGCAGACGAAGGCGAGTGTGAAGGGCAGGCGTTCCAGCCAGTCCAGCGTTTCATCGTCGCGGCTGTCGCCAAACCACACGCCGCCGAAGTCGCCGGCGATGATGACCATATCGTTCTTCGTCATCCCAGCTTGCTCCGGGAAATATTCCGGCTGGAAGCGCCGGAAGTTTCCGTGACAATCGCCAGTCGCATAAATCATGCGAACTTCCTCCTTTTTGGCTGTTCTACAGCCTGCTCGATTTCCAGCCCATCCCGCAGCGTCACACGAATGCGCTCTCGGGACAGGACGGTGACCTTCTCCAAGAGCTGATAGATCACATTATCATCCCATTCCGTAAGCTCACTTGACGCAGTTTTCAGCACCGACGCGACCGCCTGCACACGGCGGTTTGTCTGCTCCTGTTCCTGACGAGTTTGCAGAATCATGGCTTTGCGGCGCTTGAACTCTGCCATTGCCGTGGAGATGGATTGGAACTGTGCAGTGTAGTTGTCAGCGTTATTCGCATCGGCGGCTTTTCGCAAGAGATCGTTGAACTGCTGTCCCAAGCCTTCCATGGCTCGGTCAATATCTCCGAGACTCATGCTCTCGCCGGGGATAGGGGCAAGCTCCTGCTCCATCGCGTCGATGAGCTGTGCGGTCAGAGTGCCGTGATCGGACATGGCAGAATTGACGGCGCTCAGTATGGCCTGTTGGAGAGGCCCCTCGTCCAGCGTCGGAGAATGCAGGCAGTATCTCTTTCCATAGTCCAGGCGGCTCGTGCAGCGCCATACCGCGCGCTTTTCGCCGTGCTGTGTCCATACGACGCGTCGGTAGGCTGTGCCGCATTCCGCGCAGAACAGCAGTCCACTGAGTGCGTACTTGCCGCTGAATTTGCCGCGTCCGGTAGGGGCGCTTTTTCTTGTGCGCCCATCCTGCGCACGGCGCCGCGCAATTTCAAGCTGTACGGCATCGAACATCTCGCGGCTGACGATAGCTTCATGGTTGTCCTGAATGAGGACCTTGGGAAGCTGCCCTGTATTCAATATTGCTTTTTTGCTGATACAATCCTTGATGAAGGTTTTCTGAAGCAGGGCGTCTCCGCAGTATTTTTCATTGGTGAGGATGGCGCGCAGGTTGCTGGCGGTCCATTCCGTCGTTCCGGCAGCGTTGCGGACACTGCTGGCCTCTAGCGCCTGCCGGATGTTTTGAATGCTTTTTCCGGCAAGGTAGCGTTCAAAAATCCGGCGAACCGTTTCTGCTTCTTCCGGAATGATCTCAGGATTACCATCCACCCCTTTCTTATAGCCCAGCATGGTTTTATATTGAAAGGTGACCTTGCCGTCCTTGATGGACTGACGCTTGCCCCAGCGGACATTGGCAGAGATGGATTCACTTTCGGATTGGGCGAAGGCGGCGTGGAGCGCAATGAGGAACTCACTTTCCGGATAAATGGAGTTGATGTTCTGCTCCTCGAAGATCACAGCGATGCCGAGACTTCGCAGCTCACGGGTATAGCTGATGGTGTCCAGCGTATTTCTGGCGAAGCGGGAGACAGACTTGGCGAGGATCATATCGATCTTGCCCTGCCGGCATTGGCGGATCATGCGAAGGAACTGCTTGCGCCGGCAGGTGGAGGTTCCTGTGATGCCCTCATCTGCGAAGATGTCCACCATCGTCCAATCAGGATTCTTCATGATCTTCTCGGTGTAGAACGCTTTCTGGTTCTCATAGCTGGTCAGCTGCTCTTCATCACCGGTGGATACGCGGCAGTAAGCGGCGACGCGCAGATTTCGTTTCTTTGCCTGTTCCTGCGGAGATTCCTTTTTCGCCGGAATGATAATGATTTTCCTTTCCGGACGAGGCTCTGCCATGAGCGGTCACACTCCTTTCGCAAATCTTAGGAATGGTCTATGCTTCCAGGCATTGACCATTTTTCAGACGGACGCGCACATCGTCGCCCTGACATTCGACGCTTCCAACTCCCTGCCGCAGCAGTTCTGCGTCCAGTTCGACCATCTTTGACCGCCGCCCGAGAATGCTGCGGAGGCGGTGGGCTTCGTATTCTTCCATCTGGACGCTTATAAGGGTCAAGACCGCAAGCTCCATCGCTTTCTGCCGCGCGACTTCTTCATCCACGGGCGGCGTATGCAGAAGCTTGTCCAGCTCCAGCCGGAGCCGCCGAATATCTTCTGTGCCGGGAACACCGAATGTCTCTATCTTGATGAGCTGCGGATCACCTACCACCTGATTCAATATCTTGAGGACTTTTCGCGCAACGCTGTCGGGGACTGTGCCGCCGCACAGCCTGTAAAGTTCAGCCTGCGCGGGGGTTCGAGAGGGGATAGAGCGTTTCTGCTTTCGACGCTCCTGCACTGCTTGAAGCTGCTCCGCAGATATGAGTGCGGGGTAGACCTCCGTTCCGATATAGCGGCTGTCTTCCAAAATTCGAGCCACCATGTTTACATTCCAGCGTTTGCCTGCGTCGTAAGGAACATCCCTTTTATCGAGTTCCTTTGCAAGATGCTGGAAGGATGCGCCGGTGAGGTACGTTGCATAGATGTACTGCACCGTTTCCGCCTCATTGGGGGAGGGGACGATATCCCCAAACTCCATGCGGTAGCCGAAGACCATTTTTCGTTTGGATGCCATGTCGTTATTTTCTCCTTTCAAAGTGTTCTGGGATTTCCAGCCCGTTGATGAGCCGGAAGATTGCTGTGCTGTTATTCTGAATGGTGATTTTCTCAACCAACTCGCTGAACAGCGCCCCGTCAAAGGCCATCAGCAGATCCGGCCCTTCTTCCAGAATGTCCAGAAGTTCCTGCGTGCGCTGGATCGTCTGATCGTCCTCGGCGCGCAGAATGCGGGATTTCTTCAGCTTTGCCTCGCGGCGCTGTTCAGCCAGTTGGTTGCTGCGGGATATAAAAATGTCAGGATCGACGATGGCCTGCTGCTTGAGCTGGGCCAGCAATCGTTCCTGACTTGCAATATCTGCGATTCGTTTGTTGAGTGAAATGATATCCTCACTCCAGAGAAGTCTTCCGGTCTTGGCAGTCTGGAGAGCTTGGATGAGTTGTGTGAGAACTTCCTCCCCGTACCGCTTGAGACGAAAGTATACGCGGAGGAAGGCTTCTGTGATCTCCGTTTCGGGCGTTTGCATGGTGAGACAGCTTTCGGCACTTTTTTCATGCGTCTGACATACCCAATAGGCGGTGCCGCGGCATACCTTTCGCTTGCAGATCGTTCCGCAGTGTCCGCACACGATCTTGCAGGAGAACGGGTGGGAAGCACTGGCTCGAGGCGGAATGAAAGCGCTTTTTCGGGATAAGAGCTGCTGGACCTTGTCGAACACCTCCTGACTGACAATAGGCGGATGGGTTTCTTCAATGAGGTATTGATCCTCCTCGCCCTTATTCTCCTTCTTCCGGTGGGGGAGCGTGACCGTGGCGTAGGTCTTCTGTACCAGCGAGTTCCCGATGTACTTTTCATTGCGCAGAATATACTGGATACTGCGAACCTGCCAGAAGGGGGTATTTTGCTTGGTAGGGATACCCCGCGCCGTGATCTCCTTTGCGATATCCTCCATGCTGATGCCGGAGAGGTAGCGGTCAAAGATCTGCCGGATGACAACGGCCTCGTCCTCAATGACTTCCAGTTGGTTATCGACCAGCCGGTAGCCGTAGGGGGCGCAGCGGGTAGAGAAGACGCCGCGCTGCATCCGCATCTGATAGCTGTGACGCATTCGCTCTGAGATGGCTTCACTCTCTTTTTGCGCCAGCGCCGAGAATACTGCGGTGAGGGCTTCGCCGGTGGCTTGTGCGGTATCGATGTTCTGTTCCTCGAAGTAGACGCTGACACCGAGAGACTTCAGTTCTCGCACGGCCTCCAGACTTTCTTTAGTGTTGCGTGCGAAGCGAGAGGTGGATTTGACAAGAATACGGTCAATACGGCCGCTGCGGCTATCTTCCATCATCCGCAGGAAGTCATCTCGCTTTTCGACGGATGTGCCGGTGATGCCCTGATCGGCATAGATGTCTGCAAATATCCAGTTTGGATTGCTGTTGATGAGCTTTGCAAAGTAAGCGGTCTGGGCTGCATAGGAGTGGAGCTGATCGTTGGAGTCTGAGCTGACGCGGGCGTATGCCGCCACCCGGAGGGGGCGCGTGAGATCCTGCCCGGTGGCAGGGATGGTGATGATCCGCGGCTTCGGCTTCAGGGCGAGAGAGCCTGTGATTTTCTCGCTGTCGTTCATTGCGCTGACACCTCCTTTTTCAGCAACACACAATACCATGAAGCATCCGGAATAGCTATACCCAAAAGCGAGAAATCAGAGAGAAATAATGATGTCCGCGCCAAGCTGTACCATCAGACGCGCGGCGATCTTTTTTGCTTCGCTGCCGCTGACAAGCCCGCGCTCCCGCAGACCGCGAAGCAGGGCGATGATGCCGAGATAATCTGCGTTGGGATTCATTTGAAGTCCTCCTTTTTTTGATTTTGGTAGTGAAAACACCCAAGCCCATTTGAAAAACGGGCTTGGGTGTTCTCACTACAGGTTTCTATGTGCTATTTTAATCGATGCTCCATATTTCTTCTGACAAGTCATACAAGATAGCCTGTCTATCTTCAATCATCGAAGGCCCCCAACTGCTCCACGACCTGAGTTTTTGATTCATCCTGTTGATTGCAGTCTGCTGACCTACATCGTCAAGCTGAGCGATCGACCTCGTCAGATAATATGCTGACTGTTTGTACGCTTCCGATTTACTTGCAAAGGCATCGTCACCGATAGATGCGTTGATCGTTTTTTCAAGAAGCGTCAGATTTCCCAGTCGCTGCTTTGCTGCATTGTAGTCATCTTCAGAGATTCCATAAGCTGCCGAATACTTCTGCGGCATGATGTGCTCGATTTCAATGCCGCCTTCATAGAACTCCGCGACGTTCGATGCATCTCCGCCATTTTTCCTTCTCACATCGACATACTTTGTGATACGCGCAAGAATGAATTTGACCCTGTATTGCTGCATGGAGTCAAAGCCAATACGCATGAAATTAAAGCGGTTATTGACTTTCCATTGAGATATGGTCGGCTTGATTTTGTTATTGATGAAAGATGTGAGTTCTTCATCGGTATGGATCTCGCGTATTTGTTTACACCACTGCGCATATAGCCGTTCAAGCTCATTTGTCTTGATCTGATTGACCGTTGAATAATAGACCATCGACTCCAGCAGCGCCTTCAAATGTGTTAGTGCCTGTTCATCCATGTTGACTGCGGCCAGCAACAGCAAGAGGTGAAGTTTTGAAGCACTGCCGCCCAGCCGTACAATATTTTTCAAACGCAAATTGCAATAACAAGTTGGACACCCCGTGGTAAAAACCTTGCTCACGGAT
>ERZ791909.885-NODE-885-length-23034-cov-2.767135_pt1 | contig 23034 bp, 18 predicted proteins | sample MGYA00510143_ERZ791909 | MGnify/ENA primary metagenome ERZ791909 (study PRJEB30046, sample SAMN00792093) | human gut metagenome | study: EMG produced TPA metagenomics assembly of the A metagenome-wide association study of gut microbiota in type 2... | reverse complement strand
AAAAAAATCAATTTTTATTTGTAGTGTGCTCCACCCCAACATTTGACATAGAGCCCTTTTTTTGCAAAGGATGCAAAAGTTTACCCACATGGGTAGGGAAAATAAAAAACCGGTTCGGTACAATATGGGTGATCATAGGGTTACTGCGCCTTTTTATGCTCCGGAAGCATTAACAGGACGTAAAAAGAAATTGGAGGTGATGATAATGCGGAGAGTTGTAATTGATATGCAGAATGCCCTGTTTGCGGATGCGGTGGCGGAAGCCCTGCGCAAGTTTGATTCCGATTTTGAACCGGTGATGAGTGACAGCCCGGACAAAACCCTGTCCCTGTGCGATGCCGTGCTTGCAAACGTCCTGATCATGGAAGTTACCGCATACACACCGTGGAAGCTGGAGGAACGGATGAAGATCCGTGCCGAGCTGAAGAAAACCAACCCAGACTGCAAAATTGTACTGGTTGTGGATGAGAACACCGAAAAAAAGCTGTCGGACAAGGTGCGTCAGGCGAAGAAGGACGGGCTTGTTGACAATTTCATCTACGGCTCCGTTTCTTCCACGTATCTTTCGGCGGTCATCGATGCTTTGTAAGGAGGACGGGAGTGATGGAATGATATGATTGTATTTGACGCAGCTTCGTTCTCCGAACGGATGGGCAATGGCAGAAGCTCTCTTTGCCGTGTGGGAGAGCCGATAAATCAATTCACACGGTCAGATCACCCGGCAAAATGTCGGAAAGAAAAAAGGAGGAGTTATTTTGAAAGCAAAAACAAAACTTACAAAACTGTGGAGCTTCCTACTCAGCCTTGTGATGCTGTTCTCGCTGCTCCCCACCACGGCGCTGGCGGCAGGCAGTTACCCCGCTGCCAATGTGGTTTTTGTTGACGGAGGTAAAAACTTTTACAATCCAGGCAGACTTTATTACAAAAACGGCGATTCTGACGCCAACTTCACCGGCACCGCAACAGATTACAACGCCGCGTATGATCCGAATACCGGCATCCTGACGCTGCAAAATTACAACGGCGGGAGCATCATAGCAGGAGGCACGGGGTCTAAGATCACCGTCGTGCTGATCGGCACGAACTCCATCAATAACGGTGAGCTTGATAGTCCTTATGGGGGTGACATCACCGTTACATCCAGCAGCGGCGGCACACTCTCTATTACACAAACAATAACCAACTCCACTGCCGCAACCGGTATCAAGGCTGGCTATTCTGGCAGCTATACCACCGGCAATGTGACGGTCAAGGGCAATGCCAAAGTGACCATCGACACGACACACAGCGGTGAGAGTGGCTATGAGAAAGCCTACGGCATTTACGCGAAGGAAAACATCACCATCTCCGAAAATGCCTCCGTGGACATCACCTGCGCTACGCCGAACAATACTTATAGTAACATCTACTGCAATGGTCTGCGTGCAGACAAAAATGTAACCATCAACACCGATGGAACGATCAAGATCAATGTGATCGCAGCCGGTGATGATGGCACACAGAGCTATGGCATTTATCCTATGGGAAATGCAACCTTGACCAAGGTCGGCGAGATGGAGGTCCAGTGGAAGAAGCACAAGACCAATACCAGTTACCCCGGCGGCGCCATCTTTGGATCAGCGAGCTTCAGCGACACAGACCATGCAATCAATGTGGATGAGACCAACTGCTACGCCTCCTACCGCTTCGGTACGCCTCGTACCGTGATGGTCGAGAATGGCACGCTCACCGGCCCCGGCGTCAAGTACGCAAATGGCAGCGGATATTTCCTTGCGGGTGACAAGGTGAACATCACGCCCGCCACCAAGAAAGGTAGGAGTGGGGAGAAAATTCCCTTCAAGGAGTGGACTTCTTCGGATGTGATGCTCGACAAATCGGCTACCACGGCGAGCAACTCCTTCACCGTTCCCGGCAAGGATGTCACCGTGACGGCGAAGCACAGTCCCTTTGTCGGAACGCCGACCTTCACGCCCACCGGCACGACCGGCACCGAAGGAACACTCACCTTCAAAACGGTGGTAAAGGCGGATGAAACATATGAGGGTTTCAGACTGGTGAAAGAGGGGAATGAGAACAATGAGAGTAGTTACATCTCTATCAGATCAGATACGACCTCCACATCCAGCCCGTATGAGTACAGCTATGAAACAAGAAGACTCCCCGGTGTAAATCAAGTTGATGAGGGCAATTACTATGTCGTAGCGTATCTGAATAATCACTATTATCTGGGCGAGAAGTTCACGGTGGACTACACCGCCGCGCCCACAGTCACCTATCCGAATCACGTCAGGGTGTACAACGCAAGCGGCACTATTACCAGCCTCAGCGACGGAGAATGCCTTGCTGCAAATGATGCTGGCAGCGCAACCAGCTATACCAGCGGCTCTCACTATGTCGCCCGCTACGAGAAGTCCAGCGGTACGCTGTTCCTCAAGGACTACCATGGCGTTGCGGCAGATGGCACAATTTTTGCGGACGGCGACCTGAACATTGTGGTTGAGAGTGACAGCAGCTTTACCACAAGCACGACAGCTACCAATAATTTGTACGGCATACAGGCTAACGGCAAGCTGACCATCTCCGGCTCCGGCAAGCTGACTGTGACTGCGAATGGTAATGGTGATGTCTATGGCATTTGTGCAAATGAGGGCGTCACAATCTCCGCACCGCTGGATGTGAGGGTCGGGAAAAATAATGTAACAGAGAACGGTTCGTTATACGGCATTTATACGAAGAGCGGTGCGATCTCTCTGTCCGACAGAGATAAGACCGTTACCGCAACAGGCGGAACGGAGAATGTCTACGGTGTTTACAATGCTGCGGCCACACCTGCAATTGCAGACAACGGCAACATCGGCATCAGCGGGACGCTGACCGTGAACCTGAGCAACGGTAGATACAATAGAGGTATTAGCTCGCAGGGCGGCGTCATCACGCTGAATGGTGCAACGGTGAAGATTCCCGGCAGTTATTATTACGGCATCTTCAATAAAAACGGAAATGTTGTCATCAAGAATAACTCTGGTGTGGAACTCACCTCTACTATATCAGACGGTGAGGGAATTTGTGCATTCGATGGCGGCAATCTGACCATTGAGAACAGCACCGTCAAGGTAAGCGCGAAGGGCTATGCGGCAAATCTTAATAGGGGCAAGCTGTCGATCAAGGATTCGACTGTTGAGCTGACGAGGGCGAGCGCCTATTATCTCGTTGTTAATACAAGTAACGCTGTGACGAATACGATCGACCTTTCCGGCGGCGGCTCGGTGACAATCACCGCGTCGGACAATCAAACGGGCAGCTCCATGATCGGCGGCAAGGTAACTGCTACCCCCGGCACGAAACTTGAAAAGGGAAAGCACTATCCCGGCTTGGAAACCTATGACGGCGAATACGACGGCAGTAGCAAAACCGTCCTCAAGTTCGTGCATGAGGCCACTGCGCCTGCGACCTACACCGTTTTCGGCACGGCAACGAGCTTTAACAGCGATACCGATGAAGTGATTATTCAGCTCACCGAAAGCGGTGCGGCCGAAGCTTCTTATGAGGCTGTTGTCAAGGGTAACACTGCAAGCTACTCCATCGCAGATGTTCCCGCCGGCACCTACACCATGAAGGTGATGAAGAAGAACCATGTTGCCCGCGAGTACACCGTCACGGTGGGAAGCAGCAATGTGGTGCAGGATGTGAAGATACACCTGAAGGGCGATATTGACGGTAACGGAACAATTACCACAAAAGACCGCACCTTTATCAACCGGCATTTAGAGGAAACAAAGCTTTTGACAGACTATCAATTCCTCTGCGGCGATATTGACGGTAATGGAACAATTACCACAAAAGACCGTACCTTTATTAACCGGCATTTAGAGGAAACAAAGCTGTTGTGGTAAACTGCCCTTTGTGAAAGGCATTGTCTTAACACCGATGTTTCCACCCTATAAGCCATATAGGGTGGAAAGGTCGGATTAAGAATATAAAAATCGCAGAGAAATCTGTGCCGCCGTTTTCGGGACTAAGCGAGACACTGAAGACGGTGCGTAAGTGACGTCCCGCAAATATATCAAAGGAGGAGCTTGGTCATGAACAAGCGAATCACATCCCTATTGCTTTGTTTTGTCATGATCGTCAGTATACTGGCAACTGCAGTGCCGGCACTCGCGGTGCAGAATACTACACTGAAGCTGACGGCAGACAAAACAAGCGCCAACCCCGGTGACACCATCACATACACACTGACGATGGGGCCTGTCACCAATATGTGTAACCTATATGCAAAGCTGGATGTTCCGGCAGGGCTCACGGTTGTTTCGGGCGAGGTAGCAGAGAACCTCGAGACAACCATGAATACCAACGAAACTCCTGTTTTCGTATTGAGTTCACTGGTATTTGACACCAAGGATGCAGGTACCCTGAATAGCGGCTACACATCAGCAACTGACACCAAACTGTTAACATTCGTCTGTAAAGTGGACGATGGTGCCAGCGGAGACAAGACGGTCAGCCTGAAAAACATCTCCTTTTATGAACAGGATGATGATATGACGGATATCAATTATGACCTTCAACTGGCCACCGTCACCATCACCACCCCGCACACCCATGTGTACGATCAGACAAACACGGATGCTGCACATCTGAAAACCCAGGCAACCTGCACAGAGGCGGCTGTTTATTACAAGAGCTGTACTTGCGGTGAGAACGGAACGGAGACCTTCACATCCGGTTCTGCACTCGGTCACGATTACACCCAAAAGTTTGAGGACGCCGCTCATTTGAAGACTGCAGCTTCAAATTGCACAGAGCATAACATTTACTGGTTCGATTGCTCACGCTGCGATTCAAATGCAAAGAATGACCTGGAAGCAACCGACAAGTACTTTACAAGTGCTACCACCGGCAGCCACAGCTTCACAGAGGAGATTGCAGACGAAGCACACTATGTGGCAGGCACCGGCACAGACTGCCGGAGTGTAAAGAAGTACTACTATGATTGCGTATACTGCGATCAGATCGGCACTGCCACTTGGGACAGCACCACCTACGGCCCCCACAGCTACGCCGCCGTATGGAGCAGCGACGCTGACGGTCACTGGCACGAGTGCTCTTTGTGCCACGGCAAGAAGGACAACGCGGCTCATACTCCCGGCGCAGCAGCAACCGAAACAACCCCGCAGAAGTGTACTGCATGTGATTACACCATCACTCCTGCACTGGGTCACACCCACAGCATGACGCCTGTTGCGGCAAATCCTGCCACCTGCACAGCGGACGGCAACAAAGCATACTATGTATGCTCCGGCTGCAGCAAGTGGTTTGCAGACGCAGCAGGTAATGTGGAGATCACCGACCACAGCAGTGTTGTGATTGGGCATCTCGGTCACGACTTTGCACCTGCAACCTGCACTACTCCCAAGACCTGTAAGCGTGACGGCTGCGGTGCTACCGAAGGCATTGCACTCGGTCACGACTGGAAAGATGCCACCTGCACCGCTCCCAAGACCTGCCAGCGTGATGGCTGCGGCGCTACCGAAGGTGAGCCTAACGGCCACACCGAAGGCACCGACTGGAAGAACGATGCCAATTACCACTGGCATATTTGCTCCGTGGACGGCTGCGGCGCTGTGATCGAAAGCAGCAAGGCAGCCCACACGCCTGACCGCGAGGCGGCAACCGAGACCGAGCCGGTTAAGTGCTCCGTGTGCGACTACGAAATCGCTCCGGCACTGGGTATGCAGGACTACATCCTCGAAATGCCTGTTTCCCTTTTCGTAAAGCTGACAGGTGATAAAAAGCCCGCCAAGGAGACCTTCAAGTTCGAAATCTACGACCTGGGCGTCGAGGATGCTGCGTTCGAGATCGTGAACGACACCGTGGTCCTTGAGAACCTGGAGTTTGACGAGAACGGCGTTGCCTTTGCCGACGGCATCATCAAGATCAAGGTGACCGGCGAAGAGCAGCTCTTCAACCTCACCGAGGGCTTCAAGGTCCGCATGGTCAAGGGCACCGCAAAGGGCTGGACCTATGCTTCCGAGCAGTGGTATGTCATGCCGATCATTTTCGAAGGCACCACTGACGCAGCTTTCTACTTCGGCTACGATGTTCGTGAGATCGTCGACGGCGAGATCAGTGAGATTCCTGCCAATGGCATGTCCTTCACTTTGGGCTACGAAGCCGTGACCGAGCCCGAGACACCTAAGACCGGAGACAGCAGCAACATGCTCCTCTGGGCAGCACTGCTTCTTGCAGGCGGACTGGGAACTTTCGGAACAGTAGCTTACAGCAAGAAGAGAAAAGAAGACGCTGAATAATCAGTTAAAACAGTTAAAAAGCGGCCTTTAAGCAAAGGGCGGTGACAGGAGCTTCCGCCATCGCCCTTTATGCTTTTGTAATAAGGTAGAGCCACCTCCATGCCGGGCATGGACAGGTGGACATCAACATTACAAAAAGAAAAGGAGATTTTAACATAAAAAAAAGGACCAGACTATTTGTAATGCTTCTTTGGGCATCACTTCTCATGGCAGGTAGTCTCGGACTTCTGGCAATAAAGAGAAGAGAAGACGCTTAATAAGCAGACCTGACATCTTAACCGGCAGTCAGCCGGCATAGAAAATGAAAGACCTTAAAAAAGCGACGACGGGAAATCCGCTACCATCTTTCTTCCTCCAAAGGAGCAAACAAAACCTTGCTTTTTTGGAGAGGGAAAAACCAAATGAAACCAAATGAAGGAGACCACACATGGTAAAAAAAATCGGACAAAACCTGCGGAGTACGGCCGTATGCTCTTCGCCAACAGTTATTCTTATTCTCATTGTCGTTGCTGCTTTGCTTCTGACCGGCTGTTCCGGCAGTAAAGGCGACCTGACCGCTCTGGAAGGAACCTGGCGTTACGCTGAACATACAGAGTATGAATTTGACGGCAAAGGCGGCGGCTGTATGTGTATCGACGAAAAAGACCACTACGAGTTCACCTACGATATAACGGGCGACGCTGTGAGTATTGACTTTAAATCAGATAATGTTGTGGACTGCCAATATACCTTTTCTGTTGACAGCGATAAGCTGACCCTTACCGGCGGAGAAGGCACTGCCCAGCCGGGCGCGGTCTATGAGCTGACGAAGGAATAAAACAGAAATATACGAGGAGGCTTTGCTATGAAAAAAATTATGCTTATGTTGCGGAACTCTTGAATACCAGTAGTACAGTACGACAGTCAACGAGATATTGACGATCCGTGCCATTGACGGCCAGACGGGGACTACCTTCAGAGCCGAGAATTCAAATACCGCAAGACACGCGTCCGAGTTCTGGATGATAGAGCCGAAGATCGCCTTTGCTGACCTTGAAGACAATATGGTTCTGGCAGAGGCTATGATCAAATATATTATCAATTATGTGCTTGAAAACGCCCCTGAGGAAATGCAGTTTTTTAACAGCTTTGTGGACAAAGGCCTGCTGGAGAGACTTGACCACATCGCAAATTCCGACTTCGGGCGGGTGATCTATACTGAGGCAGTTGACATGCTTCTCAAATCCGGCAAGGAGTTTCAGTATCCTGTTGAGTGGGGTATCGATTTGCAGACGGAGCACGAAAGATACCTGACCGAGGAAATCTTCAGAAAGCCTGTATTTGTAACCGATTATCCTAAGGATATCAAGGCTTTCTATATGAGACTCAATGACGACGGCAAGACAGTTGCAGCCTGCGACCTTCTCGTTCCTGGAGTAGGAGAAATCATCGGCGGAAGCCAGAGAGAAGAAAGACTTGATGTACTGACCGCAAGAATGAAGGAGCTTGGACTCAAAGAAGAGGATTACTGGTGGTACCTCGACCTGCGCAAGTACGGCGGCGTAAAACATGCCGGATACGGTCTGGGCTTTGAGAGAATCATCATGTATATTACCGGAATGGGCAATATCAGAGATGTGCTTCCTTTCCCGAGAACACCTAAGACCGCAGAATTTTAAGGAGAACGCTATAATAGATGGATGACTCAACCACCGCAGAGGAGAAGAGTTTTGGGATAATTGCGCAGCATGGCGGGAACCATTCTGTATTTATGCATAAAACTCCACCATTTAAAGGGTGTTTTTTTTTGCAGTTTATCTACATCAACACTAAACTTCTAAACATCAAAAATGTGATTTTATTCGTAGCAAAGAAAATGCAAGTGTACTGAAACTCTGTATATTCAGATAATGCGGCGAAAAATCTTACTATATAAAAAAGAACTTGCCAAGGTGTTCTATATAAATATAAAATAAGACAAATATAATAAAAGGAGGAAAATACCGTGAGAAGAAAGCTGTATTTACTTGTTCTGCTTATCCTGAGCATGATGCTGATTCCCGGCTGCAGTGAACCACTTGAGGGCATTTCGGAGTCGGGAGCTTTGCAGGAAAAGATGCAAGAGCACAGTGATAAGGTGGGGATTGCCTTTATCGGCTATGTCGAATATGGCGCAACAGAAAAAGAACTCAGGGATTATGTGAGAGAAAGCGCATGTGCAAAGGAATACCCGTTTATTGAGGACTGCCCTTTAATTCCCGGAGAAGGGGCAGAACTGTACGCTTTTGTGCCGGCAAATGACGGATATTCCATTACCGTATGCCGGGCTGAAATGACAGAAAACGGCGAGTATGATGATCATCATGAAGATGTTCTTTACGAAGGGAAAAAGGGCGAGGTCATTCTGCTGCGGTGCAATAGGAGCGAAATTTATTCTGATGTGCTGATTTCCGTCACAGATGGAACGGAAACGCTGGAATTCCACCCCATGCTTTCCATGATGGACGGACATGTGGCGGCAGAACCCGGCTGCTATGACTTTTCTGTTTATGAGCAGTAGAAACATAATCATGCCGTAATTTGTTTATTTTATGTTCAGGGAGGACGACATGAAACGAAAATTTTTAATAATCACAGCTATAATAATTATGTGCATATTTTTTTCGCTTACTGCCTATGGAGCTGGACCGGCAGCTCCTGTGATTGAGGGACAGATGCCTGACTGTTATCTGAACATGGGTGACGGCGGAGTCACTTTATTTACAAATGCATCTTCTCCAGACGGAGGGACTCTGAGATACCAGTGGTATGTATCGAACATTGATAACATAAGTGGGATACGTGCTATTTCCGGAGCTGAAAGCTCTGAATACAGAGTTTCGGAAGCTCCGGGGGTAAAATGGTATTGCTACGCCGTGTGGAATGTTTCGGGAGACATGGAAAGCCAACCGGTATACAGCAGATTGATACGGGTAGAGTTCTGCGAAAATAATTCCGATCATACCCATAAATTCGGCAGCTGGATGGTTACAACACAAGCCACATGCACAGAGGATGGAATAAAGACAAGAGAATGTGACTGTGGTTATACTGAACGTGCAGCAATACCTGCATCCGGACATAAATGGGACGAGGGCAAAGTGACCAAAGAGGCTGCTGACAACGCTGCAGGAGAAAAAACCTTTATCTGCCTTTCGTGTGGAAATACCCGAATTGAAAATATAAATGCTGCGGAAGGAGAAGACGGAGGAATGGGCCCTGCAAAAGCCCAATCAGGAAACTCATCAGGAATTCCGTGGTGGGGTATAGTACTGGCTGCAGCAGTGGTTATAGGAGGAGGCGCAGGAGGCGTCGTCATCGCAAAGAAAAAGAAATCAGATGGTATTATAAAATAGATACACCAAAAGAAATGCCGTCGCATCGGCCAATGCGGCGGCATTTCTTGATTTTTGCATAGTGATGGAGAAATGAAATGTCGATGTATTTGGTTATTTTACATATCTGTTTTTTGATGAAAAGCCTTTTTCGGGACAATTGAGAGAGGGTATAAAAAGTTTTGTTTTGATTTTTCAAAATACATTTGTTTGCCAAAACATACCCTCTTCGGGTAATGCAATGGCTATTGCGGAAATACCGGCTGAGAATAATAAACATATGTCAGCCTGATGGAGAATATGTCAAGGAGCATGATGTTCCCGGTGGTTATTTCCTGCAGAATAATGAAATTGTTGCCCACACCTACCAGAAAACCGAAGCGATCTTCAATAGTGTTGGAGCCTATCAGCTGCTCAACCCGCATATATCTGCCTATCTGGGTGCGCAGAAAGCCATTAAAGGACTGCACTGAGTCATAATCGATGGATTCATCAAAGCCATCGGGAGTCATAGGAGCCCTGGGTGTAGTAATGGAGGGAGCTTCGCCTTCTCCGTTAAGGGAAACGTTGTTCATATAGGATGTCATCCGGGAGAAAGGAAGTGTTGCTCCGGCGCCCGGGGACACCTGTGACTTTTCCGCCTCGAGTCTCGGAGAGGCAGCTTCTATGTAAGGTGATTCTTTTGCCGGGGATGCCTCAGATTCAGCGGGCTGCTGAGAAGAGACAGGAATATCTTCAAGCTGAATCCTGTCTCCCACAGAAACCTGACCTGATTTTATCATTTTTGGTGTAACAACATTATCGCAGCATGATGCCATAAAAATACCTCCTGAATTCATTTAAGTTTCGGCATAGTAACTTGTAGGTATGTAAAAGCAGTGATCGCCTACCCTGTTGTGTATGACTCCTACGCGCGTGGGAAAGTAGGTCGGGCATGTGTCACTATATGGGTTGAAGAAGAAAAGAGAATTGTCTATCCCCAGCAGCCTGCCTCCGGCCATGGCCCAGTCCACTATCTGATAGTGAATGTCTGTGGGAGTCATATTATAAACATTCTGCGGATTATATGAGCCGCCTACAGATTCGCGCATACATACAAACTGACCGGGCTGAGTTATGACAGCGCGAACGTCTCCGCCATTATTTACACGGCTGAATTCACCATCGGTGACGGTTGCCCGGTTCATTATCACTGTTGCCACAGCGGCCATGCCGTATTCCCCTTCGCCTCCCGCCTCGCATTGAATAAGCCTGGCAAAAAGTTCTCTTGTATCCAGTGCCATAATTTACCTCCATAAACTTATATCATTGTATGTAACTGTATCAACATCTGTGAGAGATAGATAAAGAAATTTATCAAAGAATATTGCTCGGAAAGACGATTTTTAATATAATATTATAAACATTATCATATTCTGAAGGGGATATTTGGGGATGAAAGTCAAAGCAAGGAATTTAAGACTATTAGCTGCAACATTTGGGGCTCTTTTTTTAATGGAAACTGCCTTCAGGGGATTTACACTGGGCTATGCAAAAGACAATTATTTTGTACTGGAAGCATGCATTATTACTTTGATTTCCTTAGCAGGCGCGGCACTTATGTTCTTCCTGAGAACAGCATTTCGCCAAAGAACAGGTAAGATAATATACAATGCGCTTATGGCCGTTACCATGGTGATATTTGCAGCACAAATAGTATATTATTATATTTTCGAGACATTCTTCACGTTTTACTCCATGCTCAATGGCGCACAGGTGGTGGAATTCCAGGATGTTATATGGGATGCAATATTTCATGAGATAATCCCGATCATTGTCATGTTTGCCTTGGGAGGAACTGCAATATTCTTCTCGACACACTGCGATGACGAAAAAATATCTTCAGGAGTCAATAAGGAAAGAACAAGCAAAGTGGTCTTACTGATTATTTCGGCCGTTATATTTTTTTCATCTGCAGCAGGGACCTTTGCCATATGCTTTGTCGATGATGAAAATCCGTCTTCTCCTCATCAGAACCTCTGGTCAATAGGTGAAATCCAGGGCTCGGTAAAATGTTCCGGTCTTATGGGAGCCATGACGATAGATTTATACAGACTTATATTCGGATTTGAACCGCAGCTGCCGGATACGGAAACTGTGGCAGAAGTTTCGGCAGATGACAATGTTATCGGTGCTTTGGATTTTGGAGCAATGGCAGAAGGAGAAAAGGATAAAACCGTCAAAGCCATGCACGAATATTTCGGAAGCGTGGAGCCAACGGAAAAAAATTCGAAAACAGGAATTTTTAAGGGGAAAAACCTTATATTCATTACGGCAGAAAGCTTTACCGACTTTGCTGTAGATCCGGTATATACGCCGACTTTATATAAGCTTCAGACCGAGGGATATACATTTACAAACTTTTATAATCCCATATGGGGAGTAAGCACTCTGGACGGGGAGTATGTAAATCTTCAGGGGCTGGTGCCAAAACCCGGTGTATGGTCAATGAAAGAATCCTCAAAAAATTCTCTGCCCTTTACTCTCGGAAACCAGCTCAGAAAAGAAGGCTATCAGACAAAAGCATATCATAATCACAGCATTTATTATTACGACAGAAATGTCTCTCATCCTAACCTGGGATATGATTTTTCGGGGCAGGATGGCGGTTACCATTTTAAAAATACGTGGCCCGAATCCGATCTGGAGATGATAGACAAGACCACCTCGGACTTTCTCACAGCAGATGAAGATGGAGAAATACAGACTTTCCATGTTTATTACCTGACTGTAAGCGGACATATGAACTACAACTTTTATGGAAACGACATGGCCTCAAAGAACGAAGAAGCAGTAAAGGATCTGGACATGTCAGAGCCCTGTCGTGCGTATATGGCCTGTAACATCGAACTGGACAGAGCGCTGGGACTGCTCTTGACCAGGCTTGAAGAAGCAGGAGAACTGGACAATACGGTTATTGCCATTGCAGGAGATCATTATCCATATGGGCTCTCAGAAGAAAATATAAGTGAGTTCAGAGGCCATGAAATCGACACGGAATATGAAATGTATGAGAGTACTTTCATACTATGGTCCATGGGTATGGAACCGGAAAAGGTTGACAAAGTATGCAGCAACATGGACATACTGCCGACACTGTCAAACATGTTCGGGCTGGAATATGATTCCCGGCTGCTGATGGGGAGAGACATTTTTTCAGACAGCGAGGGATTTGTGGTGTTTAAGGATAAGGACTGGATCTCAGAGAGGGGAACAAGGGGCGATCTCATAGAAAGCGACAGAGAATATGCCTCGCTTATGGATGAGAAAGTCAGAAACATGTTTAACTACTCTGCTTTGACACTGGATAAGGATTACTATTTTAAATTAGGTTTTGCCAAGGAGTGACACTCATGAAGTACGAGCTGAAGGACTATCATATAGGCGAAGTAGCAAAGTTTTACGGACTTACTGTGGATGCTGTCCGTCTGTATGATAAGAAGGGAATATTAAGCCCTCCCAAAAATAACGAAACCAACTACAGGATATACAGCAAGGAAGATTTTGTCACTATGGATTATGTCATGCGTCTGAGGCGTATGGATATACCTCTGGAAAGCATCAGAGATATGATGCATGGTTCAGACCTTCAGGACATGATGGAAATTGTATCAAGAAAAAAAGAAGAACTTGCTTCTAAAATTGCAGAGCTGCAGCAGAAAGAAAAACTCATGGACGATTATTGCCGCAAACTTACAGACTGCGCCAGGGGGCAGGGACAGATGGAAATAATAATGTCCCCGGTGTTCATATGCCAGGAGGTAAAGGGCAGCATGGCTGAGGTAATGGCTGATTTTGATATGCTGGATAAGGAGTCCATGCCTCTTTTGACCATAATATCGAAGCATGAGGGTCAGGCAGAATTCGTTTCTTTTGAAGAAACACTGGCAATGAATGACAGAAGCAGCCGGCAGAAGGCAAGCAATTACATAGTTACAATGGCTGATACCAAAGGAATCTCAAAGAGGGAAGACTTTCCGGCAGACAGATTTCATGTAATTCCTCAAAGAAAATGTCTGCATCTTTACGGAGTTGTATATACCAATCGTGATTACACTCAGCTTGCTTCGGCAATTGATTACATCGAAAAAAATAATTTGAATATTGCCGACTGGCCGCTGACCAGAATTGTTGCTACTGAATATGAAACGGAGAACAGTGCCGAGTATCTGGAATTATGGATACCTGTAAAATGAATAAGTGTTGCATGATAAAACAGTAAAATTTGTGGAGCAAAACAGTTTTTTGCTCCTTTTTTTATTTTAAAATTAAATTTTGCTTGACTCTGGTCTAAGTCCAGAGTTTATAATAGCAATATACAAGTAATAATATACACAAGGAGGAATTTATATGAGCTTTAAAGACGTTGCAGGCAGCCATCTTTTATGGGTCTGCGTCATAGTTGGAATTATTATTGTAGCCGGACTTACTGTATATTATCTGAGATTGAGCTACAAAAATGCATTGGAACTTGGCATTGATAAAAAAACGCTGAAGGCTGTAATTAAATCATCAGTGACCTTCTCCATCGTGCCTTCCATAGCCATAGTAACAGGTCTTGTGACTCTTGCGGTTGTAATCGGTCTTCCTTATGCATGGTTCAGACTGTCAGTACTGGGATCTGTGGCTTATGAGCTTATGTCGGCCAACATGGCTCTTAATGCGCTGAATCTTGATGTTAACAATGCTGACGGATATGCTTTCGGATTGATGGCATGGGCAATGTGTCTGGGCATAAGTGTTTCACTTATATTTAATGTTTTCTTCAACAAGAAGATTCATATGGGAACTCTTAAGCTCGGCGGTGAGGACAAGAGATGGAAAGCAGTTGCTCAGACTGTTTTTATGTCAGCTCTGCTCTGCGCACTGATCGTTCCGATGCTTTTCGGAGGAATGGCAAGTCTCATGACATTCATTACAAGTGCAATTATCGCAGTTGTTCTTTCGGTTATTGCAAAAAAGGCAAATGCACCTTGGCTTAACGAATTTGTCCTGGCAGTCAGCCTGCTGGGTGCCATGGTTGCATCTGTATTCTGGGATAAACTTTTTTAAGAGGGAGGTATCAGAGACATGAAGAAAAACAAAAATGTGAATGCAAACGAATATTATGAAAGAATGCATAAAATCGGCAACCGCCTGATGATCTGTGCGCTGCTGCTGTTCTTTGCCATTCCTCTTATTATAAGCGGATATTATGACATAATGCCTAAAATCAGCGATCTGCTGGTTGCTGCCGGAGGCTTGTCAGCCATCTTTATTCCTATCGGAATAGCGGAAACTTTTGCTGAGATTCCGGTAATGGGATCATCATACTATATTTCACTGATAACAGGTAATGTACTGAATCTTAAGCTTCCTGCCGCACTCAATGCGCTTAAGGTTGCAGACCTGAAGCAGGGAACAGAAAAGGGAGATGCAGTCATCGGTGTTGCAGTTGCCGCATCTTCTCTGGTAACTCTGGTTATGCTTGCAATTGGCATGCTTCTGCTGACTCCGCTTCAGCCATTCCTGTCATCCCCGTTTGTAACTACTGCTGCAGGATATGTGCTGCCTGCACTCTTCGGATGTTTGTTCCTGGGCTCTCTCAGTGACGATGTAGGTGGTGGAGTACTGGTACATAAACGTCTGCTGGCACTTATCATTCCGTTTGTAGTATGCATTGCCCTGTACATGGTAGTACCTGATCTTTATGAAACATTCGAAGGCTTTGTAATTATCATATGCATACCTGTTATCTACCTGATAACAAAGAAGATGTACAAGAAAGGTATAATAACTGTTGAGCTTCCCGGAGACAAAGAAGAAGCTCAGATACAGGAGGAAGCCTGATGAGTCTGAATATGAAGGAAATACAGAATCGAGCCGAAAAAAAGGTGGAGATGCTGGCGCCGGAACTTAAGGAGCTTTCATTGAAAATCCATGAAAATCCCGAACTCGGCAAAGAAGAATTCAAGGCATGCCGGTGGCAAGTGGAACTGCTGAAAAAGTACGGTTTTGATGCGCAGGATAACTTCTGCGGCATACCTACCGCATATCATGCATCTTATATAAGCGGAAAACCGGGTCCTAAACTGGCATTTCTGGCAGAGTATGATGCTCTGGCAGGCCTGGGGCACGGCTGCGGACATAACCTGATTGCAATGGTATCGGTGGGTTCGGGAATAGCGTCTACGGAATTTGCCGATGAATTCGGCGGAGAGATACATGTTATAGGAACACCTGCAGAAGAATCAGCGGGAGCCAAGGTACCTATGGCAAAAGCAGGAGCTTTTGATGATTTCGATGCTGTCATGATGGCACATCCGGCATCAATGGATGCGGAGTCCCCTGACACTATGGCTATTATATCTTTGAAGTTTGAATTCTTCGGTCGTCCGGCCCATGCGGCCGGAGCGCCTGAAAACGGACGTAATGCTCTGGATGCTGTGGTAAGCTTCTACCAGATGGTAAGCGCTCTGCGCCAGCAGACAAAGCCGGATGCAAGAATTCATGGTATAATCACAAAAGGCGGAACCGCAGTAAATGTTATTCCTGACTATACGGAAGCGGTCTACAACATAAGATCCAACAGAGTGGCAGACGTGAAGCCCCTTGCCGAGAGGGTGAGAGCATGTGCGGAAGCAGCCGCCCTGGGAACGGGCACTACCGTGAAGATAAGTCCCGCCGACGAAGATTTTATGGACACATACAGCAACAGAGCTCTTTCGGATCTGGCATGTGAGCAGATGGAGATTCTGGGACGCAATATGCTCCGCTTTGGAAGAATTGTAATGCCGGGTTCATCAGATCTTGGAGATGTAAGTTACCGCTGCCCTGCAATTCAGCTGGGAATGAGTATGGGACCTTCCGAAGACGGAAATCCATATGAGCCTCACACTGTGGAGTTTGCAAAGCAGGCCTGTACCCAGACTGCTCTGGACAGCTGCATGACCTTTGTAAAAGGTTTTGCCATGACAGCTGCAAAGCTTCTGGCCGAGCCTGAACATCTGGAAAAGATAAAAAAGGAATACGATGAAGAGGTAAAGCCTCAGCTGGAGAAATAAAGCAACAAAATAAAAATCCGGCGTGCTTCAGACTGAATAAATCAGCTGGGGCACGCCGGTTGTTTTTTTGAATTTAATTTAATTTAAAATTCATATATACCGGGTTATGATCGGAGTATGCGAACTGAAGGTCAATGACGTCGGATTTCAGACATTCAACGTTATCAGAAATTATAAACCCGTCTATTGTAAGCTGGAAGTTGGTTTCAGGATCCCACGGTCTGTCCGCATTGCGGCAGCTTGGCACAGGAATAGCCTCATCGTAAGGGGCTATGACTTTAAATCCTTCGGGAACATTATCATAAGGAAAGCTTTGAGCCCAGCTGTAGTCTTCGCCGGAGACGCCAAATATGGCAGAAGAATCTACAAGGAGGTCCTTGTTAAAATCTCCGCCGCATATTACATAGTTGCCCTTTTTGTATTCTGCAGTGATGTCATTATATAGCATTTCCAGCTGAGAATCAGCTACCGTCGGGTCCGTGGTATAGGCAGAAAGATGGAAGTTTATGAGAATCAGTTCTTTTCCGCCATCAACGGGAATTCTGCTGATGCTGTAGCATCTGTCAAGGTCCAGGAATTTGGCAAAGCCGCTCTGAATAGGCAGACTTCTTCGCAATGCCTGTGTGACGGTATAATCTGATAGGGTGACAATGCCGGCTTTGGACTTTCCGTGAGGTTCAGTCAAAGGATAGAAAAGGTACGGCGAGTCATAATTCTGGGCATAGACTTTGTCCATTTCAATAAATGAGGATGTAATTAAATCATATTGATTTACATGGTATGATCTTGTTGAATCCACGTCCACTTCCTGTATCAGATAAAAATCCGAATTAAAAGATGAAAGCTTTTCGGCTATGGAATTTATGTTTTCAACAACTGATTCCTCGGAGAAAGCTCTTGAATATTTACCGCCATCCATGAAAAAGGAGTATTGATCAGTATAGGCGCCAAAGCCTATATTCCATGATGTAACGGAAAGTTCCTGCTGCAGCGGGACTTCTTTTACAACTGACAAAGAGCTGTCCGGAACAAGTTCCAGATTGTCTTCCTGTCTGTAGTAATCTGCAAATACATAGATAATGTATGAGACAGCAACAAGAAGAATAACCCCTACGAGGCAGCCGATTATTTTAAGCACTTTTTTCATATATTGTTCTCCTTTCGGAAAGATATGTGGATTTTAACATAAATAATGAAATCTTTCAACTGTTATACAGGTTATCCGCCCCCTCACCCCACCCCCCGGTTTATTCACCATAGAGCTTGTGCTTTTATTTCCGACCGGCAGCAGAGAAGGCTTTCGGCACTATGACAGGGGATGAGCCTTAGAGACAGGCGGTGACGCTGCCTAAATGCCTCTTTAAAAAAGAAAAGCGATGTGCTAAAATATAAAAAAGGAGAAAAATATGGCATTTACACATCTGCATGTACATACCGAATACAGTCTTCTGGACGGAGCGGCAAGAATAAAAGATCTGGTGTCTCATGCTGCGGAACTTGGCATGAACAGCCTTGCAATAACCGACCATGGAGCAATGTTCGGAGTTGTAGAATTTTACAAAGAGTGCAAGAAGCAGGGGATTAAGCCTATAATAGGCTGCGAGGTATACACTGCTGCCAGAAAGATGACAGATAAGGATCCCGAAAAGGATAAACATCAGGGTCATCTGCTTTTGCTTGCAAAAAACGAGACAGGGTATAAAAATCTTATCAAGATTGTATCTCAGGGATATATAAAAGGATATTATTATAAACCAAGAATTGATAAAGACCTTCTGAGGGAACACAGCCAGGGAATAATTGCCCTTTCGGCATGCCTGGCAGGAAAAGTTCAGAACCTTCTGCTTTTTGGAGACTACGAAGGAGCAAAGAAGGAAGCCCAGGAACTTCTGGAGATCTTCGGGCAGGGGAACTTTTTTATCGAGATACAGGATCAGGGGCTGGAAGAGGAAGCACGCATCAAACCTGACTTAATAAGAATGTCCAGAGAACTCAATGTGCCGCTGGCAGCGACCAACGATGTTCACTATGTGCGCAAGGAAGATGCGGAGACTCATGATGTTCTTCTGGCCATTCAGACGGCAACCAGTATCAACGATGAGAACCGCATGCGATTTCCCAATGACGAATTTTATCTGAAAAGTGAAGATGAAATGCGCAGAATATTTGCTTCCGTACCGGAAGCCGTGAATAACACCCAGGTGATTGCAGATGCCTGCAACGTGGAATTTGAGTTCGGACAGTATCATCTTCCGGAATTTACGGCTCCCGACGGAAAAATCAACAGAGATTATCTCAGGGAACTATGCAATAAAGGTCTTGAAGAGAGATATGGCAGCAATCCTGATATCGGTCTCAGAGAAAGGCTGGAGTATGAACTGGGAACCATAGAGTCCATGGGGTATGTGGAGTATTTTCTTATCGTATGGGACTTTATAAATTATGCCCGCCAGCAGGGAATAATGGTAGGTCCGGGAAGAGGCTCTGCGGCAGGCTCTCTTGTGGCATATTGCCTGCATATAACAGACATTGATCCTATTAAATATAATCTTATATTTGAGAGGTTTCTTAATCCGGAGAGAGTAAGCATGCCGGATATCGATATTGACTTCTGCTATGAAAGAAGACAGGAGGTCATAGATTATGTCACACGGAAATATGGCGAAGATAAGGTATGCCAGATAATAACCTTCGGTACAATGAAGGCCAGGCAGGCCGTCAGGGATGTAGGGCGCGCACTGGATGTAAGCTATGCGGACACAGATGTTATTGCCAAGGCAATACCTCTTGAACTTAACATGACCATAGACAAGGCTCTGAAAACCAATCCTGAGCTGAAGAAAATGTATGAAGAGAATCAGAAAGCTCACCAGGTGCTGGATATGGCCAGGGCTCTTGAAGGTATGCCCCGTCATGCGTCTACTCATGCTGCCGGGGTTGTAATTTCCAAAAAACCCATAGATGAATATGTGCCTCTGTACCTGTCGGATAAGGGACCGGCAACTCAGTTTACCATGACCACCATCGAGGAACTGGGACTTTTGAAAATGGATTTTCTGGGGCTCAGAAATCTTACCGTGATAAGGGATGCACTGGAGCTGATAGAGAAAAACTACGGAGTCACCATAGACTTTTCAAAGATGGGCTACGACGATGCCGGCGTGTACGAGATGATATCGCAGGGCAACACTCAGGGAGTTTTTCAGCTTGAAAGCCAGGGAATGACACAGTTTATGAAAAACCTGAGGCCCGGTTGCTTTGAGGATATTGTGGCAGGAATATCTCTTTACAGACCGGGACCTATGGACTCCATTCCAAAGTACATCGAAAATAAAAAGAATCCTAAAGGTATCAGATATGTCCATCCGGCACTGGCACCTATACTGGATGTAACTTACGGCTGCCTTGTATATCAGGAACAGGTAATGCAGATAGTACGCGATCTGGGAGGATACAGCTACGGACGATCAGATCTGGTGCGTCGTGCCATGTCCAAAAAGAAGATGGCTGTAATGCTGGAGGAGAAAGAATATTTCATCAACGGCAAAACAGATAAGGATGGCAATGTCGAAATAGAGGGATGTGTAAGACGCGGGATTCCTAAAGAGGCGGCAGAGGAAATCTTTAATGATATGGTAAGCTTTGCCCAGTATGCTTTCAACAAGAGTCATGCTGCAGCCTATGCGGTAGTTGCCTACGAAACCGGCTACCTAAAGCTTCATTATCCTGTTGAGTTTATGGCTGCACTGATGACCAGCGTAATGGGAGATGCGAAGCAGATATCCAAATATATAAGAAACTGCGGAGAAATGGGAATAGAGGTTATGCCCCCTTGCGTCAACAAGAGCGGTAAGAAGTTCAGCGTTGAAGATGGGAAAATCCGCTTCGGCCTGATGGGAATCAAAAATGTGGGCGAAAATGCCATAGATGCTATAATAGAAGCACGTGATGGTAAGGGTCCTGCAGAAAACATTTTTGATTTTATCAACCGTATAGATATAGGCAGAATTAACAAGAAGGCCATCGAAAGCCTTATTAAAGCAGGTGCCTGTGACTGTCTCAGCCACAATAAAGCTGCAATGATGAGTGTATATGAAGGGCTGGTTGAATCGGCTCAGAACAGAAGCAAAAAAAATCTCCAGGGACAAATGTCACTTTTTGACATAGGTGGAGAAGACTTTGAACCTGTAGGACAAACTTTCAGACTTCCTGATGTCGCTCCTTTTTCCAAGGAGGTTTCTCTTGCAATGGAGAAGGAAATGCTGGGAGTTTATATCACCGATCATCCTCTAAAAAACTATGCCGAAAAAATGAAAAAAGTCGCAACTCTTACCACGGAAGAACTCAATCATGCCGGAGAGGAAGCTGAAGCAGGACAACAGAGCAGGGTAAGAGACGGCATGAAGGCTGTAATGACAGGCATGGTTACGGGAAAACGCACGCTGATAACCAAAAGCAGCAAGATGATGGCATTTCTGGTGCTGGAAGATCTTTACGGCGTATGTGAAGTTGTGGTTTTCCCTAACGTATATGAAAAATGTGCAGACTGTCTTAAGGGAGACGGTGTTATTGCGGTTACGGGAACCGTCAACTTTAAAGAAGATGAAGCTCCTAAGCTGCTGGCAGACAAAATAGTGCTTATAGATGAAGAAACTTCTCCTGAAAAGGCGGAATCGGCAGGCGACCGGGAGCCTTGCGGAATGATTAAAGTAAGAATACCCGGCGGTGAAGAAGAAAATATAGCACTTGAACAGATAAAATTCACACTGCAGCGCCACAAAGGAACAGCACAGGTGCTGATTTACTTACCGGAAGGAAAAATTCTTCGTACAGACGATAGCCTCTGGGCAGAGCCTTCAAAGGCTTTGGAAAACCAGCTTGGGGCCCTTCTGGGACCTGAAAATGTAAAGATGAACTAAAAGGGGAGTAAAAATGAAAAGAATCGGAGTATTGACAAGCGGCGGAGATTCGCCGGGAATGAATGCGGCCATAAGAGCTGTTGTAAGGTGCGGAATAGACAGAGGTATGGAAGTATGGGGAATCGAAAGAGGATATGAGGGACTCCTTGACGGCGAAATACGCCCCATGGACAGAAGCTCTGTAGGAGATATACTTCACAGAGGAGGAACAATACTTAAAACTGCCAGAAGTGAGAGATTCAGAGAAGACAAATGGATAGACAAAGCAGCTGAGATTCTGGATACTTTCGGCATCGAAGGTCTGGTGGTGATAGGAGGCGACGGCTCTCTTCACGGGGGACTTGAACTTTCACACCGGGGCATAACTGTTATGGGTCTTCCCGGAACCATAGATAATGATCTCAGTTACACCGACTACACCATAGGCTTTGACACGGCCGTAAGTACTGTGCTGGATGCCATAAGCAAAATAAGAGATACTTCATCTGCCCATGACAGAACCACCGTCATAGAAGTGATGGGAAGAAGGTGCGGAGATATAGCTCTTTATTCTGCTGTTGCAGGAGGTGCGGAATGCGTGCTTCTGCCTGAAGAAAAAGAGGATATAAATGCGGTATGCCGCAAGATAATAGAAGGAAGTAACAGGGGAAAACTTCACAGCATAATAATCAAGGCAGAAGGAACTCCTACGTCGGGTACTGAACTTGTCAAGGTTATTGAGGAACGTACAGGGAAGGAAACGAAACTGGTTGTACTTTCTTATCTGCAGAGAGGCGGAAGCCCTACTCTCAATGACAGGATGCTGGCAACATTATGTGGTGCCAAGGCTGTTGAATTGCTGGCGGAGGGATCTGAAAGCAAGGCAATTGGAACGGCAGACGGCCAGATAGTGGCATATGACCTGACAGAGGCGCTGGAAATGCCCGGAAGATTCAGCGAAGAGCTATACAAACTAATAGATACATTAAGCAAATAGGGGAGCATTATGGATAAAACAATTGTAGTATACAAAAGCAAACATGGTTCAACTGAAAAGTACGCGCGCTGGATAGGCGAAGAGCTGGATTGTCCTGTGGTAAGCGAAAAAGATTTCCAGAGAAAAAATTTTTCGCTTTATGACAATATAATTTTCGGCGGCTGTGTTCATGCCGGCGGCATTATGGGGTTTGACCTTATAAAGAAGAATATCAGGCACCTTGAAGGAAAGAAGATTGTAATCTTTGTCGTAGGACTGAACGTGATGCATCAGGATACCAGAATGCAGCTGAGAGAGATAAACTTTAACAAGAAAGGTCTCAACAAGCTGACATGCTATTATTGTCCGGGAAGTTATGATCCTTCATCGGTAAAAGGAATCGACGCGGCTATT
>ERZ791909.881-NODE-881-length-23135-cov-21.304419_pt1 | contig 23135 bp, 17 predicted proteins | sample MGYA00510143_ERZ791909 | MGnify/ENA primary metagenome ERZ791909 (study PRJEB30046, sample SAMN00792093) | human gut metagenome | study: EMG produced TPA metagenomics assembly of the A metagenome-wide association study of gut microbiota in type 2... | reverse complement strand
GCGTCTGATGCGGCAGGTCGAACGCGTCCGCGTCAAGGGCGAGCGTCGCGTCGGCGATGACCGCGGTGACGTTGTCGGTGCTGCCGGCACGAAGCGCCATCGAAACCAGCTGTTGCGCGCACTCCTCCTGATCGGAGCAAGCGGACAGCACCTCCTGCAATGTGGAATCCTCAAGCACGCCGCACAAACCGTCGGAGCAGAGCAGCCAGCGGTCGGCCGGATGTGCCTTGCGTATGGCGATGTCCGGACTCGAATCGATATCGAAATCACCCAGAACGCGCATCACGACGTTGCGCTGCGGATGGTTGCGCGCCTCGGCCTCGCTGATGCGGCCGGTGTCGATCAGATGCTGCACGTAGCTGTGGTCGGACGTCATGCGGATCAGACGGCCGTCATGCAGCAGATATGCGCGGGAATCGCCGATATGCGCCAAAACCCAATATCCGGCCACCAATGCGACCGACGTGACGGTGGTGCCCATGCCCGCGAGACGACGTTCGCGCTTCGCTTTGCCAACGATCGCGTCATGCGCGGCCATAACCGAGGTTTCCATCATGTGGGCGATAATCTGGACATCGCCCTGCACGTTGTCTTGCTCGATATGCGCCAATGAACGGATGGCGATGGTGGAGGCGGTGTCGCCTCCCGCATGGCCTCCCATGCCATCGCAGATGGCGATCAGATGCTCGCCGGCGAACGCGGAATCCTGGTTGTTGGAACGTACGGTACCCACGTCGGAAACGACGGTGGAATACATGAACAGCGGTTGTGAAGCGGGAGAAGTCGGCAAACGGGTCACCTCAATTCAAAGGTGGTTGCGCCAATGCGTACGGGAACGCGCGATCCGAGAATCATCGGAGCGTTCAGACGCTGCTGGTTGACCACAGTGCCGTTGGTGGAACCCAGATCTTCGATGGCCCACTTGCCGGTGGCGGGATCCGTATAGACGCGCGCATGGTGGGACGAGACGAATTCGTCGTCCAGAACCACGGTGTTCGAAGCGGAACGGCCAAGCGTGATGGTGTTGCCGGACAAAGGGACGGAACTGCCGGCAAGGGGGCCATCGATGATGACCAGCAAGGTGGGTTTGGCGCTTGATGTGGCGCTGACGACTGGTGCCGGGGCGGCCACGGGCGCGGGCGCTTCGACGGCCTTGCGCGCACGACGCTCCTTACGGCGATGAGCCCGCGACTTGCGCGGGCTGAGCGTTTCCACATCCCTGTACAGCGAACGCACCGTACAGGCCACGAAGATCCAGAGCAGTACGAGGAAGCCGTACTTAAGGATCGCGAAAGTAAGTTCAGTGAGCATAGAGGCAACTCCCGAGGTTGGGGTTGGTTACTCCTGATCCTGCGAAGAGGCCCAATACAGGATTCGGGTGCGGCCGATGGTGATCGTGTTGCCGTCGAGCAACGTGGCCGCCTCGACATGATGGCCTTCGACATACATGCCGTTGGTGGAGCCCAGATCGCGTGCGATGACGGTGTTGCCGTTGTCGGTGATGTCGATCTGCATGTGGCGGCGGGAGATGCCCGGATCGTCGATCACGATATCGCAGTCGGATCCGCGGCCGATGATGGTCTTGCTTTCCGTGAGCAGATACTGGTGCTCGCCGATTTCCAGCATCGGACAGTCTTCGGTCTGCGCGTCGGTGGTGACGGGCACGGTATTGCCTTGCACGGATTCGCTCGTCAGCTTGAAATTGCTCTTGGTGAGGTCAAGGTCCTCTTCGAAGATCACCACGACCGGACCGACGAACGCGTAATGCTGGTCCTTCGCGTACTGGGTGAGGTTGTCGGCCAGCTCATTGGCCAACGCTTCCGCGCCCCATTCGACGATATTGTTGAAATCCGGCGTGCTCAGCTTGAAACGGTACTCATTCGGCGCCACGGTACGGTCTCGCGTGACGGGCATGGCCTCTTTGTCAATCTCACGTTCCAGAGCGCTGGAAAGGTCGACGGACTGCAGGTCCTTGGACCCGAACTTGGCGAAAACCCCGTTGACGGCGCCTTCCACGCTTTTCTCAAATCGGTCGAGAACACTCATGCTTGTCCCTTTCTATCCTCACCCATCCTACGCGGTAGAGCGCCGAGCGCCAATTCGTAAGTCCTTTAATTGCAAAAATTTCATGCATAAATCCAGCCCCAGCATCATTTAGGGGGTATTTATCCGCGAATATGACTACCTTCGCCCCCGATTTCCACGATGCACGAATTCACGGAAGGTGGAATTGGGATGGTGCTAGGTTGGGAGCATGACAGATGCGATTCGACAGTTCCCCCGTAAAAAAGCACGTACCTTGCGATTTTCCTGCGGCGCTCCGCGTTCGGCGCGCGTGATTGCAGACGGCTCCCGCGCGCTGTTCCTGCGTTCCGACGGTCCGGAAGACACCGTCACCTCGCTGTGGATGAGCGTGATCGACGAAGACGGCAACATCGGTGAGATTCCGCTCGCCGATCCGCGCGTATTGCTTGCCGACGCCGACGCGGAGGACGTTCCGGCGGAAGAGAAGGCGCGACGCGAACGTGCGCGCGAAGGCGGATCCGGCATCGTCTCGTATTGCGTCGACGGTGCCGGCAACCGCGTGACCTTCACCATCAACGGGCAGCTTTTCCTCACCGACCTTACGGCGGGCGCGACGCGAGCCATCACGATAGAGGAAGATGAACTCAAACCGGTGCTGAACCCGCGCATCAGTCCCGACGGACGGCACATCATGTACACCACCGGCACGTATCTGGTGGACGTGGATCTCGCCAACGATGAAGAAACCGGCGACGCGATTTCGGTGGTCGCCTCGGCACCGCAGAACGGCGAATGGAAAATCGGATTGGCGGAATTCGCCGCAGGCGAAGAAATGGACCGCTACGACGGCTTCTGGTGGTCACCCGACTCCAAATACGTGCTCTTCGAAACCTACGACGAATCCCCCGAACCGATCTGGCATCTGTCGGACCCCGCGAATCCAACCAATCCGGCGCAAGCCAACCGCTATCCGCAAGCGTTGACCGCCAATGCCGACGTGCGGCTGACCCTGCTGGAACTCGGCTACGACAGCGACAACTGCTGCTACGGGGCAATCGCCAACGAAGTGCAGTGGGACCATGAATCCTACGAATATCTGGCCGCCGTAAGCTGGCGTGAAGGCCACGATCCGATCGTCCTTGTGCAAGACCGCCTCCAGCAGCACGATCAGGTGCTCGCCATCCATGTAGGCGAGCCGATCGCCACCATGCGTGACGCGGAAAACGGCTTCACCGACGACAATGGCGACGAGGTCGAAACCTTCTCCATCGCCATTCCCGAATACGCGGAAGGCGAACGCCCCGGCACCACGCGCGTGCTTGAGGAACACGGCAACGACTACTGGCTCGACCTCATCCACGGCACCCCTGCATTCACTCCGGATGGACGCTTGATCTGCGCGATGAACGACATGGACGTCGATACGAACCGACTCACCGTTGATGGTACGCCCTTCACTCCGGCCGGACTGCAGGTGCGCGAAGTGCTCGACGTGACCGACGACGACGTGCTGTGCGTGGTGCAGCGCACCCCTGAAATCCTGCCTGAACGCGACCTGCCGTTCCTCTGGCAGTCGAATGCCGCCGACCATGACGCCCGCAGCTTTGACGTGGTGTCGATCCGATTTGACGGCACATGGGAGCCGCTCACCTACACGCCGGGCCAGTGGAGCATGTCTCGCGCCGGCAACGGCTGCGTGGTGACCGGACGGGGCATGGACGACGCAACCGTGCAAATGCAGCATTGCATGAACATCGTCACAACCGACGAAAATGGTACTGATATGGCGTCAATGGTGGTCGCACCAATCGAAAACCATGCCGAAACCCCCGGATTCACGCCGAACGTGCACTTCACCCGACTCGGCGAACGTGAGCTGTACACGGCGATCGTGCTGCCCTCATCCGATAGTGAATACGCGCACGAAGCCATCCTGCCGGTACTCATGAAACCCTACGGAGGCCCCGGCTTCCAACAGGTCATCGAAAGTCAATCCTTCTATTGGGACGCGCAATGGTGGGCCGACCAGGGCTACATCGTGGTCACCACCGACGGACGCGGCACCACCGGACGCGGCCCGCAATGGGACCGCGCCATCTACGAAACCATGAAATCCGTAACGCTCGAAGACCAGATCGACGCCGTGCGCGCGCTGCCGGAAGCGTTGGAAGCGTTGGCTGGCGAGAATGCGGCAGCCAACGTTCCGCAACCCGATCTCAGCCGCGTCGCCATGATCGGCTGGTCGTACGGCGGATTCCTCTCCGCGCTCGCCGTGTTGGAGGCGCCGGAAACGTTCGCCGCGGCCTGCGCGGGCGCGCCTCCGACCGACTGGACGCTGTACGACACGCATTACACCGAACGCTATCTCGGCCTTGACTCGGCCGTGTACGAACGCAACAGCATCATCGCCGACGCGCCGCAGCTTGATCGCCCGCTCATGCTCATCCACGGGTTCGCCGACGACAATGTGACGATCGCGCACAGCCTGCGCCTGAGCCAGGCGCTGATGGCAACCGGACGTAAGCACACGTTCCTGCCGCTGACCGGCATCACGCACATGACCAACGACGAGACGGTTGCCGAAAATCTGCTGATCCTGCAGCGCGATTTCCTTGCGGAAGCGTTGGGGTGACGGCACTGTGACGACAGTGCAGTAACGGTAACGGCAACATCGCAAACGAAAGTGCTGCAAAGCGCCGTAGGAAGACAAAACGCGTTCCCCTGCGACTCCCGGACTGCCAAGCATCCGAACGTCGTGGGCGAACGCGTTCCCTTCTCGAATGCCAACATAAAACAGGCGAAAACGACTTCGCAAGCGAGGGGGTACCACATTTGTGTACCCCCCCCCAAAAAAAAATCTGGGCTTGAAAAAGACGGAAATCGGTGGATCGGGCTCGTCCTAACCCTGATCCGCAGCTATGGTCAAACCTGCACTTGTTCAAGCAAACCGGGCGAATCGTCGATGACGGTCACCGGAATGTACGCAAACAACGTCCAACTGCCGTCCTGCGCAGACGTGGTGAGCGTGCCCTGATACGATTCGAGCTGCTTCTTGAACGAGGCGAGCCCGTGGCCGCCCGGTAGTTCGTCATCGCGCTCGTCAGCTCCAGCCATGTCCTCTTTCATGGGATTGATTTGCGTGATTTCGATGGCATTCGGCCGGAGCATCACCGAAAGATCGACCTTGCTTCCCGGAGCGGCATGGCGTGCGATATTCGCATAGATCTCGCGCAGCAGATTATTGGCAAGTTCGGCGATTGCTTGCGATGCGCTCGGCTTGCCGCCCGCGCAGTGCCGGATGGACGTGATATTGAAGCCAAGCTTGCGCAAGCGACGATCGCCGTCATCCAGTGTTGCTCGCAGCAGATTGGCCAACGCTTCGCCGTCGGCGTCGCCGGGGAGAGTGGTGGCGTCCATATTCAATTCGTCGATGACGCGATGCACGTTCGTCAATGCGGAAAGAATATATTCGTTGATTTGACGCCAGTCTTCGGCATCGGCTGTTGTGGTTGCCGTAGTTGTGGTTGCGTTGGCAGGGTCAGCAGCGACGCCAGGGCCGCTAGAGTTGCCACCGATATGCCGTTGCGCCACAAACGACGCCGCTGACAAATCGCCCGTCACCGCATCGTGAATGGCATCGGCAATGCGTGCGCGGCTTTCCAATTCCTGCAGACGATTCTTGTTCTGCGCCGCTTCGAAGCTTTTCTGCGTTGTTTTTTCGCTCCAACTCAACGTCCGACCAAGCAGTAGCACCATGGCATACATGCTGACCATGGCGACGGGGTTGGTATTTGGGTCAGGGGGGTCAATCAGCAGAATGTTAACAACGTAATATATGAGTAACGTTGCCACGATAATGGCATTAGTGCTGTATGCGAGCATGCCATAGGCGTAAAGCTGCGCGGGAAGAGAATTTCCCAAATGCGCGTAGGGAGTAAACAGATCGCCTATGGAGGCAATCACGAGAATCGCCACCGATGTACTTTTCAGAAACAGCGGAGACAGTACGAGCGCCGTAACCAGCATCGCAACCCATATCACGCCAAATATGTCGGTAGGAGGCTCGTAGCAAACGCCGTATATGGTCCATGCAAGCACGATCAGCATAATGGCGAAACGGATTGGATGCCACAGGTTCGGATGCTGCGTGCGCATACGGTTGCGCCACGCAATGTACTGAGTTGCGGGTTTAGAGCGCATTGGACCTCACCCACAGTGCCACTGCCTGACGCGAGGTCTTGCAGTTGAGTTTTCTTAAAATACTTTGCATATGTTTGCGGATGGTGGCTTCGGAAATCCCCAAACGCTCGGCGATGTCCCGGTCAAGCATGCCCTCCGCGCACAAGGAAATAATCTGCTCCTCACGAACGGTAAGCGCGGGAGTGGTCTCAGCCTCCCTGCTGATACGCAGATTGGCCAACGCAGGCGGCTCAAATCCCTCCATCACCTCGCCATTGCACATACGCATAATAATCTGCGCCAACTGGTCGGCATTCTCCTTACCAACCAACCCTTGCGCACCAGCCTCAACCAGCTTGTCCCGATAACTATTGATGGAAAAACTGGTTGCACCGAGAATCGGCATGCGCTGGCCCATCAAACGCAACCGACGACACGTGGCGGGGCCTTGCAATCCCTCCATCGACATATCGAGAATCAACAAACTGACATGGCCGTTCGCATCCTGGCAACGTTCTATCGCCTCACAGCCTGAAGTCGCCGTCCACACCACATACGCGGTCGGCACTTTGCTGGCAATGACGGCACTGAGCGAATCCAGCGCTCGCGGATCATTGTCGACCAGCGCGATGCGGTGAATCTTGGGATGCTTTTCCCGCGCGGACATCATGCGATCACTTTCCTTTTCCGCACAGCCATTGCAGCCATGTTGGGCAGTTGGAATCTTGGGCAGCGGAGATATCACCGTTGTTGTCAACGGGAGTTGCCGCCGCGTACGCATACGTTGGTGTGCCGGTGAGAGACAGCGTTACCACCATCAGCAGTGAAACGAACTTCATACCTCCATAGTATGCGAGGATGGCGCGCGGGGGTGACGATTCGGTTGTTCCGGTACGCCGTTGATGCACTGACGCATCGTTATACAGCGCGTATGCCTGTGCTTAGTTTCGTCTTGGCGCCGTTCGCCTAAGATGGAACCATGACTATCACGCTCATCGACGAGGCGCGCTATGACGCCGAAATGGACGCTACGGTGCTGCCTGCGCTGCAGGCTTGCATGACGGAAGGTTGGATGGAACCGGCCACCGTCGATTGGGAAGGCAAGGCGTTGCCCAAGTTGGAGCGCCCCGGCCGGTTGCATTACTACCGCTACGACGCGCGCACATTCGACGCGTTGCGCGAGGAAGGCGCTTCGGGCGTATTTCGTGGCACGATCGTCATTTCGCACGGATTCACCGAATTCGGACGCAAATACAGCGAAATGGTGTGGTACTTTCTGTTGGCCGGCTATTCGGTGTGCGTGTTCGAGCATCGCGGGCATGGCCATTCCGCGCACGATATGAGCAATCCAAGTTTGGTATGGATTGACGATTGGCGGCGATATGTGGCCGATTTCGCCACGTTTGCACAGACTGTGGGGCGTGAGGCGGCGGATGGTGGCCCAATGTACCTGTACTGCCATTCCATGGGCGGCGGCATCGGCGCGGCCGCGCTGGAACGTTACCCGTCGCTGTTCGACAAGGCGGTGCTGTCCGCGCCGATGATCGCGCCGGTGGTCGGCATGCCGACGTGGGTCGCACGCATTGTGGTCGGCGTAATCTGCGGGCTTGGCTTCGGCAAATCGCGTGTGTTCGGGCATACCGATTTCGACGGCAACCTCAATCTCGACGACTACCGCGGGGCCTCGGAGGCACGCATCCGCTGGTTCCACAAGCAACGTTTGGCGGACGTGACGTGCCAGACCAACGCGGCCACGTTCGATTGGGCAAACCAGGCGATGGCGCTTTCCCGAGCCGTGCTCAAACCTGACATGTGTGGAGCTATCGAAGCTCCGGTATTGCTATTCCAAGCCGGACGCGACGTGTGGGTGCTCAACGGACCACAAGATGACTTCGTCGAACGTGTGCGAGAAGGCGGCGGTTCCATCGAAAAAGTGCGATACAGCCAGTCATTGCACGAAATTTTCTCCATGCCGAATGCCGTGCTCGGATCATATCTTGGCAAAATCCTCGATTTTTTGTCAGCGCCGAACGCAAGCTTGGCGGAATAAATCTGTTTTGCATAACTGACGTTTAATATGCGTACCGTGTGCGTTACAATCGCCGTGAATTTGCCGTGAAAGCCGTGGAGAGAGCGAGGACAGGCCGTGGCAAAGCAAACGTCGGGACAGGCGTCGCAATCGCAGAAAACTTCCGAATCGCAAAAAACCGCGAAAAAAACTACGAAAAAAACGGAACATGTGCTGGAACAGACGCCGAAAAGCCTGCTCATCGGCACTGGCATGACATTGCTGGGCGGTGCCATGTGGGGTATGAACAGCACCGTGGCCAAACTGCTGATGCGCGACTACCAGCTGGATCCGATCTGGCTTTCCTGCGTACGCGCGCTATTCGCCAGCCTGATCTTCCTGGTCGGATCGGCCATCACCACACCGCAGAAACTCGCCGGAGCGGTCAAAGACGTCAAATCGTATCCGAAATATCTGGTCACGACACTGATCTGCGTGCTTCTGGTGCAGGTCTCCTACCTGATGACCATCGACTGGACGAACTCCGGAACCGCCACCGTATTGCAGACGCTCAACCTGATCTTCGTGCTCGCCTGGGTATGCCTGCGCGGCAAACGACTGCCCCTCAAGCGTGAATTGGTCGGCGTGCTCCTGGCGTTCGCAGGCACGTTCCTCATCGCCACCGGCGGCAACTTCGCCTCGCTGTCGTTGCCATGGCAGGGGCTCGCATGGGGACTGGTTGACGCGGTGAGCACCGCGGCCATGTCCATCCTGCCGGTCGTGCTCATGCTCAAATGGGGCAACATGACCATCAACGGCATCACATTCCTCATGTCCGGACTCATATTATGCCCGTTCGCGCAACCGTGGGCGAACATTCCCGCACTGGACGCGCGAGGCGTGCTTCTGCTGCTCTACACCATCGTATGCGGCACGTTCCTCGCGTTCTGGCTCTACATGGCAGGCGTAATGCGCGTCGGCGCGGTGCGTGCCACCATGCTCGGCACCAGCGAACCGGTCATGGCCACCATCACCGCAGTGGCATGGGCCGGCGAAACGTTCACCTTCACCGACCTGACCGGCTTCGCCATGATCATCATCATGGTCTTCCTCGTGCGCTGACCGCTCGCCATAGCCATAAACTGTCCGATTCTGGAGAATCGGACATCCAGAACGCAAAACCCATACCTTAGTTGTCCGATTCACCAGAAACGGACAACTAAACAGGTAAAACTGCCCCACAGTTGTCCGTTTCTCCAGAATCGGACATCCAGGGCATAAAAAATGTGCCGCGGATGACCGATGCTGCAGAATCAGACATGCACGGCACAGGAGAGGGAAGTACTACTTGGCGTACACGGAGAAGCGCTCGCCCACGTGCGCGGCCTGCTCGGCCTCATTCACCACGGCGATCGCGTAATCCGCGTAGCTGATGTAGCTCTGCCCGGCGGCATTGACGGTGAGCTCCTCACCGGTGAGTCCGTACTCCGTGCAATCCGCCGAAACAACCAATGACAGATGAAAGGGATTCGGCATCCTGGAGCATTCCTGCCGGAAATGTTGGGAGCTGCTGAGCCATACTGCCGCTTGGGAAACGAAAAGGCCGGAACCTTTCGGCTCCGACCTTTCACCATGGTGCGAGCGGGGGGAGTTGAACCCCCACGAGCATACACTCACTGCCACCTGAAGACAGCGCGTCTACCATTCCGCCACGCTCGCAGACAATCGACTAATCTACACCAAAACCTGTGCAACCTCAAATCGGCGTGTCGCGCCGCCATTTTCCGTAGGAAAATTCAAGCGGCGCGACGCGAGGAGGGAGGAAGCCCTGTGGGCTTCCGTACGACGGAGCCATCCTTAAATTTCGCCATTTTCCGTAGGAAAATTCAAGCGGCGCGACGCTCTGTGTGCCCGATTCTGGCGTTTCGGACATCCAGCGAGTGTTTTTAGGTTGCTTACTTGTCCGTTTCTCCAGAATCGGACAAGTAGAACGTGAGATAAGCATTGTGGTTGTCCGTTTCGCCCGAATCGGACATGTAGGGCATGAAACATGTGGTGTGGTTGTCCGATTCTCCAGAATCGGACACATCTGGTGACAAGTCTGAGAACGAGACGGCGAGTGCGGGCTCGCCATGCATGAAAAGGCGCCGACGGGTTTGTTCGTCGGCGCCTTGGAATGCGGAAGTATGGCTCAGCATTCGTTTGGGTGGAAGGCCCAAGTGAAATGCATCATCCGCGGGAACCGTTGGCGTAGAAGCGGGCCAGGGTTTCGTCGCGGAATTCGTCGAAATATCCGCCGTCGATCGACGCGCGAATATCGTCCAGCAGCTTCACGAAGAAATGCTCGTTGTGGATCGTCGCCAATGTGAAACCGTTGAATTCGCGGGCACGCAACGCATGATCCACGTAAGCGCGCGAATAATGCGTGCATGTGTAGCAATCGCAGCCCTCTTCAAGTGGGCCAAAATCATGCTTGAATTGCGCGCGCTTGATGTTGTAACGTCCGCCGCGCGTGAAAATCGCGCCATTTCGGCCGCAACGCGCCGGTGCGACGCAATCGAACGTGTCTCCACCATTCTCGACGCATGCGAAAATATCGTCGACTGCGGCGATGCCGAGCACGTGGCGCGGTCGGCTTTCCGGCATCGCATCGCAAATCCAGGCGCAAGTGTCGCCGATAATGCGCTTTTCAATCGCACCTCCAATACCGACGCCGTCGAAATCCAACGAAGCGATCTGTTCGGCCGCATGCCTGCGCAAATCCTCATAATTCGCGCCCTGTACCACGCCATACAGCGCCTGATACGGCTTGCCGACGCGCTCTTCGGTAAGTCTCTTATGCTCGGCAACGCAACGCTGCGCCCAACGGTAGGTGCGTTCCACGGAACGCTCCTGGTAGCCGCGCGTGTTCATCAGTGTGGTCAGCTCGTCGAACGCGAACATGATGTCGGCGCCGATCTTATGCTGGATTCCCATTGAAATTTCGGCGGAAAAACGGTGCAGTGAGCCGTTGAGCGGCGATTTGAACGTTACACCGTCCTCGTCCACGAACGCGAGACGCTCCTTGCCTTCGGCGATCACGTCGTCTGATTTCATGCCGGTCACGTCCATGGCGAGGGTTTTCTTGAAGCCTGCGCCGAGCGAAAGCACTTGGAAACCGCCGGAATCGGTGAAGGTCGGACCGTTCCAGTTCATGAATTTGGCAAGGCCGCCGGCTTCGTCGAGCACTTGTTCGCCGGGGCGTTCATACAGGTGAAACGCGTTGGACAGCAGGCATTGCGCGCCGAGGTCCTTCATGGTTTCGGGCAGAACGGCTTTCATCGCGGCCTGCGTGGCCACGGGCACGAACGCTGGAGTGTGAATATCGCCGTGGGGGGTGTGAATAATGCCGGTGCGACCATATCGTGCGCCGCCTCGCCCCTTACCGTCCGCCGCGTCGGGAAGGCGGTTTTTCTGTTCGAAATAGAAGGCGTCGCGGCGGCCCGGCTTGCCTGGTTCCGCTCCACGCGGATGTTCGATGAGATTTTCGGACACTGCGGTTGCCGCGTTTTGCGTGTCTTGCGCTGTGTCGGTAGATGATTCGGTAAGGCTTGTCATGCGGAATATTTTATGCGATAGCAGCGATTCTTGAAAGTGCTGCAAAGAATGCGATCGGTGAAATGAAAACAAGGAAGATGTGGAAAGTGCGATGAAGGTGCCGATCGCATTTTGGTGCGATTTTCAGATTCAATGGTGATGTTGAACGTATTTGGCTGCTACTTTCAACAAACATTCAGGAAACTTCCAGAGCGAGTATCTTTACTCGTAGATAGCAGTTCGAGCGGCACGATTGCTGATTTGTGAAATGCCGCGAGACGAATAAGGAGCGAAAATGGCTGAAGAGAACGACCAGAACGCCGTGCAGCCGCAGAATGACGAACAACAGACCGTGCCGATGCCGCCGGTTGATGCGGAACAGACGCAAACTTACGCAGGTGAGCCGTATGCTGCAGAGTCGGCTACCGAACCGATTGACGTGCAGGGCGGTATTGAGGATCAGCCGACGGCCGCCATGCCTGTTGCGAACGATGGCGCTTCGGCGGAATCCGCGGCTGCGGCGGGCGATACGCCGGATTATGCTTCCGCGGCGGGCGAACGTACCGTGGTTGGCGGTTCCACGCAGGATGCGCCGGCCCAGCAGTACCGTCCGGCACCGGAATATGGTGCGTACGGTCCCGTGCCGACGCAGCCGGCTGATGGCACCGCAGCCGCGAACGATACTGCGAATGGTGCGCCGAACATGCCCCCGCAGCCGCAATATGGCGCGTACGGGCAGGCTTCCGGACAGCAGCCGCAGCGGCCTCGCAATCCTTTCTTCGGAAATCCGTATGTGGGTGGAAATCAGCAGAACGATCAGCAGAACGCGCAATCGAATAACGGCAATCCATTCATGAAGCCCGCTGCGCAAGGCGGTGCCAACGTGCCGCCAGCAGCGCCGAATACTCCCAATAACGGCAACCCGTTTGGGAATCCGAATAACGGTAATCCGTTCGGTGCCCCGCAGCAGAATGGCGCAGCAACCAAGCCGAAGTCCGCTTCCGGCGTGACCGGGCATGTGATGACCGGCGTGGTGGCGGCCCTCGTCTCCGCGGCATTGTGCCTCGGCGTCGGCTACGCGGCAATCACCAATGGATGGGTGACCGTACCCACCTCCAGCTCACTGACCAGCGTGAAGTCCAACACGTCCGGATCCGGTTCGGCGAAAGCCAAATCCGGCGAGGCCGCGGACTGGAGCGCGGTGGCGAAAGAAGTGTCCGATTCTGTGGTGTCCATTGACGTGGCAACCAGCGACGGCAGCGCCAAAGGCTCCGGTGCAATCATCAGCGACAAAGGCTACATCGTCACCAACAACCATGTGATTTCCGGCGCGAAGCAGATTCAAGTGACGCTCGCCAACGGCACCATCTACTCAGCGCAAATCGTCGGCACCGACACCACCACCGATCTGGCCGTAATCAAACTCGACAATCCGCCGAGCAATCTGAAAGCCGCGGAATTTGCCGATTCCGACAATCTTGCCGTGGGTGAATCCGTGATGGCCATCGGCAATCCGCTCGGCTACGATGACACCGCAACCGTCGGCATCGTTTCCGCGCTCAACCGCCCGGTGACCGTGTCCGATGACAACAACAACGACATCGTCACCAACGCCGTGCAGATTGACGCGGCCGTCAACCCAGGTAATTCCGGCGGTCCGACCTTCAATGCGGCCGGCCAGGTGATTGGCATCAACTCATCCATCGCATCCACCACAACGTCTTCCGGCACCGCCGGATCCATCGGCATCGGCTTCGCCATTCCGTCGAACCTGGTAAAGCGTGTGGCTAACGAGATCATCGACAACGGCACCGTGCAGCATGTGGCGCTCGGCGTCACCATCAAGAGCTCCACGGTTGAGGCGGACGGCGTGACCCGCGGTTGCACGCAGGTGCAGTCCGTGGTCGACAACAGCCCGGCGGCCAAGGCCGGAGTGAAGGCCGGCGACTCCATCGTGGCGTTCAACGGCAAGGCGGTGAACAACAACTATTCGCTGCTCGGCTACGTGCGCGCCTCCGCCATGAACGACAAGGTGACATTGACGGTCGTGCGCGACGGCAACACCATGGAGCTTGACGTGACACTCGACCAGGAGGAATCCCAAACGAACTCCTCCAACAGCCAGAACCAGCGGAACAACGGCAATGATGGCCAGAGCCAGAACGGCAATGGCAACGGTTACGGTAATGACGGCAACGGCAACGGAAATGGACAGAGCGACGGCAACGGTAGCAACGGCTACGGTGACGGTGGCGGCCTGTTCGACCCGTTCGGCCTGTGGTAAAGCGAGATGTTGATGCGGTGCGTGAATTGACGGACGCAAGTTGTTGCGGTGCGCAAGTCAAGACTGTTGGGCTGGCTAAAACGTTTCGCGACATGCGAACGGACGGAAGCCACCCGATAGGCTGACGGCGAAGACGCGGCTGGCACCACGAAATCGCAAGTACAACGAAAACCGCGAAAATCAACAAAAAGCAAGCCAAAAGAAGAATGCAATAAGGGCTGTGTGAGCAATCGCACAGCACTTATTGCTGTATTGCGGCACAAAAATCGCAAATATTTGCTATGCTGAAAATATCTTTTTACGCCGTGTATCGATGGCTCGCGCGGGCGAGGCGCCGATGGGTTAACAAGGCGTCCGATACGAGCGTAAGGAGATTCTCATGCGTAGAATCATCGATATTTGCTGGCGACTGTGCAAGCAGGTTCCGCTATTGCCGATTACTATTCTTGCTGCGATTCCGTTGGCATTGCTGGGGGAGTGGAAGCCGTGGGGCGAGGCTGCGTGGGATTCGTGGATTTCGCAAGTCGGCGTTGACGGGTTGAGTGCGTTCAATCCGGGCGTTGGGCAGTGGATTGTGATCGCGTTGGTTGCGTACACGATTGTGGTGACGGTACGCGGCATGATCGACGATCTGCGGCACGGGCATGTTGGCGTCGATCTGCTGGCGGTCGTCGCGATTGCGTCGACGGTCGCAGTGCAGGAATATTGGGCCGCATGGGCCGTGGTGCTGATGATCTCGTCCGGCGAAGCGATCGAGGAATTCGCGCAGTCAAAGGCCGAAAGCAACCTGACCGCGCTGATCGACGCGGCACCGCGAACCGCGCACGTGGTCGTGCTGCCCGGCATGCGGGGGCATGTGCACGCGTCGGGCAGCGAGCATACGGCCGACGTGACAGCCGACGGATTTCGTGCTGTCAGAGTGTCCGATTCTGGAGAAACGGACAACCAAGACGGTGAAAAGCGTGCTTTTGCGTCTGAATCTCCAGAAACGGACACAAAAGGTGCCGCGCAGACGTATGATGCGGCTGGAGAGCGTTTCGAAACGGTCCCCGTTGATCAGGTACAGCTCGGCGACGTGATCCTGGTGTTGCCCGGCGAAACGGTGCCGGTCGACGGTGAGCTGCTGTCGGGCGTGGCCACGCTGGATCTGAGCAACATCAACGGCGAGCCCGTTCCCCGTGAAGTGTATGCTGGCGCTCGCGTGATGTCCGGTGCGGTCAACGGCTCCACAACATTGACCATGCGTGCCACGCAACTTGCGCAGGATTCGCAGTATCAGAAGATTCTCGAGCTGGTCTCGTCGGCGCAAGAGTCGCGCCCCGCTGTCGTAAAGACCGCGGATATGCTTGCAGTGCCGTTTACCGTGCTTTCGCTTGCGATTGCTGGGATTGCATGGGCGATTTCCGGATTGCCGCTGCGATTTGCGCAAGTATTGGTGCTTGCTACGCCGTGTCCGCTGTTGATTGCCGCGCCGGTCGCATATGTGGCTGGAACCGGGCGACTTGCCAAAGCGGGAATCCTGATCAAAGCGCAGGATGTGCTGGAAAATCTAGGTCGCGTATCGCATATTTTCTTCGACAAAACCGGCACGCTCACCGTCAAGCAGCCGCAGGTCGTACGTGTAGAGAAGCCGTTTGAGACGAGTTCGCCGTTCAATGAGGACCATATTCTCATGATGGCCAGCGTGGTGGAAGGCTATTCGGTGCACATTCTGTCGAAAGGCATCGCGGCGGCCGGACGCAAGGCTATGGATGATTTGTATGCGCGGTATGCGGCGGGGCAGAGGCTGTGCGTCGAGCGCGATTTGCCGGGGCACGGGCGCGACTATCCGGTGGTGAAGAACATTGTAGAGGAGTCCGGCAAGGGTATATCCGGCGAAGTGAACGGGCATCAGGTGCGCGTGGGGCGGTTCGCATACGTGACGGCTGACGAATCCGGATTCACGCCGGTGCTGCATATGCCGGATGCGACGTATTACGTGTCCGATTCTGCCGAATCGGACAAACGGGAGACTCAGAATGCGCTGCGGATGTCCGATTCACCAGAAACGGACATCCAGAGGGCTAAAACGCGTGCTTACTTGTCCGATTCTCCAGAATCGGACACTATGGGAGTGAGGAACGGGGTGCCTGACGATGCGCAGCCTGCAGCCGCGCCCTCTACTTCCGCGTCCGTCGCAACCCAATCCGCCGCTCGCAAGCCTGAAACCGCAAACTCGCTGTTTGCCCCGCTCGCTCCTGACGAAATGGCTGCATACGTGGCGATTGACGGCCGTCTTGCCGCCCGCATCGTACTTCGTGACGTGCCTCGCGAGAATGCGAAGCGTTCTTTGGCTCGCCTGCACGAGTTGGGTGTCAAAGAACTGTCCATGCTTACCGGCGACAAGGCTGCGTCCGCCCGCATCATCGCAAACGAAGTCGGTATCGACGACGTGCAGTCCGAACTGTTCCCTGAAGACAAGGTTGCCGCCGTCAAGAGCGCCACTGAATCCAAGCACCAGAAGCTGTCGTTGTGGAATCGCATCAAGCAACGCGTAACCGGCGAATCCAAGAATCGTCAAATCACCATGATGGTCGGTGACGGCGTCAACGACGCCCCCGTACTTGCGGTTGCCGATATCGGCATGGCCATGACCGACGGCACGTCCACCGCGGCTTCCGAATCTGCGCAAGTGGTCATCATGAATGACGACATCGCGTCCGTTCCGCGGGCCATCGCCATCGCGCGCCGCACGAAAAAGGTGATGTTGCAGGCGGTGCTGATCGGCCTCGGCCTTGCGATTATCGGCATGATCGCGGCCGCGTTCAATCTGATTCCCGTGGTTGTCGGCGCGTTCATGCAGGAAGCGATTGATGTTGTCAGCATTCTGTGGGCGCTCACCGTGCTTTTCGACCGTGGCGAATCAGCCTGATTGCGCCTCGAAACCCCGTATCTCGCCTATATATGGCAGATTTGGAGGTCTGTCAGCAAGTATTTCGCTTATATCTGGCAGGTCCATATGAGAAAACCGGACTTAGGGGGCGAGAATACACCCTCTAAGTCCGGTTTCTCAAAACAGCTCTGCCATATATAACGCAGATAGCTCCGGACGAACTTCGGAATCTGCCATACATAAGGCATGTATAAGGCAGATTCGGAAGTTTTGGGATTGTTTACAGCGAGCTCGGGGAGATTTCTCCAGCGATCGATGTGTGCATCCACTTGCCGAAGTCGGCTCCGGTCACGCCTTGAGACAGCAGGAACATGATTTTCGCATACGTGGCTTCCAGCGTCATATCGCCAGATCCAATTGCGCCGGCGCGTGCGATCGCATCACCCGTCTCGTAATGGCCGAGCAGTACTTCCGCCTGCTGGCACTGCGATGCAATCACAACGGGAACGCCATCATGCAGTACGTCGGCAATCACGTCAGTCAGTCCAGGCTCGTCGCTTGGCACATTGCCGACGCCGTACGCACGCAACAAAACCGCTTCCGGCCGCGGCGTAAGCATCGCTTCCAACCGTGCCGCGGAAATGCCGGGTGCCATATCGATCACCGCAACATCATGGCGAGAGTAAGGCTGAGGCGACGTCCAACCGCAGCCAACCGCAGCGGAATCGTCCGCATACCAATGCCATGGCGTGCCAGTGCGTGCCAGCGGGCCGACGGAAGGCGCCGAAAAACCTTCAAATGCCCAGCTCGACGACTTGCTCACACGATTGCCCGCAAACAGGTGATGTCCAAAAAACAGTCCCACACCGTGGAATCGTCCGCTCATCGCGGCATTCAGCGCGCCCGTGACATTCGCAGTGGCGTCCGACTCGATCTTGCCAAGCGGATGCTGTGAACCCGTGAAAATCACCGGCTTGCCAAAATCAGCCAACGCATACGCAAGCGCGGCGCTCGAATAGCTCATCGTATCGGTGCCATGCAACACCACGAACGCGTCGGCATCATCGCGGTGCGCACGCAAATCGTCGATCATCGTCTGCCAATTGTCGGGAGTCGCATTCGACGAGTCGATAAGAGGATCAAGTTCGGTGAACGTGAACAGGCTCGCGTCCATGTGCGCGTCCTCCAGCAGACGGAACAGCCATCCGCGAGTGTCGGCGCCCGGAATCAGGCCGTTCGGCGAGTCAATCATGCCGATAGTGCCGCCGGTATATGTGATGTGAATGCGCATTGCCACCTTCTTACGATTGCCTGGTACTTAATAAGTACTTGCTTGCGATTGCGGGATGGACGAATTCCGATATTTCGGATTCCTACATCCCGCGATTCTGCGACTACTTGCGATTGTACGTGCATCTGCCGCGCTCATCGCGTACGATTAATGCAGCCACACGTTGGATTCATCTGGATTCAGCGCAAACACCAACGCCAGTGCGCACAAGGCGAAGAAGTCGTAAGAAAGTGCATAAGCACCCCTGTTGCAAATGCAGGGAATGCATTAGGCTAGAGCGCGTGACTGAAACTCATGAACTTCGTATTGCTGTAATCGGCGCCGGCCCTGCAGGCGTCTACTCCTCTGACATTTTCCTGCGCCAGTTGAAGAAGCTCGGCGAGGAGCTCGGCCTCGGCACTGCCGCCCGAATCGACCTGTTCGAAAAGCTGCCGGTGCCGTTCGGTCTGGTGCGCTACGGCGTGGCCCCCGATCATCCGTCCATCAAATTCATTGCGTCGGCACTCGAAAAGACGCTCGACAATCCGGACATCCACCTGTACTGCGACGTGGAATTCGGCAAGGACGTGACGCTCGACGAACTGCTCGAACGTTACGATGCCGTGCTGTTCGCCACCGGTGCCGTCGAAGACAAGCCGCTCGGACTGCCGGGCGCCGATCTGGACGGCGTGTACGGCGCAGCCAAGTTCGTGGAATGGTACGACGGTTATCCGACCGGCGCTCGCGAATGGCCGCTTGAAGCTGAGGAAGTCGCCGTGATCGGCGGCGGCAACGTGGCCATGGACGTGGCTCGCGAGCTCATGCGCAATGCCGATGATCTGAAGGAGCGCACCGACATTCCGGACAACGTATATGAGGGCATCAAGTCCAACAAGGCGCGTGTGCTTCACTTGTTCATCCGTCGCGGTGTGGCGCAGGCCAAGTTCTCCGTGCAGGAATTGCGTGAGATGGAGAAGCTGCCGGGAGTGCAGCTGATCATCAACGAAGACGATTTCGATTTGGATGAAGACACGATTGAAGAGGCCGGCAAAGACAAGCTGACTCGTCAGATGGTCGAAGAGCTGTTCACGATTCGTGAGATGGCGGAAGACATGGAAGATGACGGTGACGTGGATTATGAGGGTAATCCGGCTGACCGCAAATATTACGTGCACTTCAATTCCGCTCCGGTCGAAGTGTTGGGTGAGGACGGCAAGGTCGTTGGCATCCGTGTGGAAAAGACCGAGACATCGGCGGACGGCAAGATGAGCCGTACCGGCGAATTCGAAGAGTATCCGGTGCAGGCTGTGTACCATGCGATCGGCTACAAACCGGCCACCGCGCCGGGCATTGCGTACGACGAGCGTCATGCGCACTTGGCGAACGCGAACGGTGACGGTCGTATCACTACGGCCGCTGAAGCCACGGATGAAGTGCGCGAGCGTCTGTATGCGACCGGTTGGGCGAAGCGTGGTCCGGTTGGCCTGATCGGCTCCACCAAGTCCGACGCACTGCTGATCGTGACCAATATGCTGGAGGATTTGTCGAAGGCTGCTGAAGGCGGTCGTGTGGCTGCCGATCGTGATCCGGAGTCCATCGACCGGCTGCTGGAATCGCGCGGTGTCAAGCCGATCGACTTCGCTGGCTGGAAGAAGATCGATGCGTTCGAACGTGCCGAGGGTGCGAAGGAAGGCCGTGAGCACAAGAAGGTCATCGATCCGGAGCAGATGCGCGCCCTGGCTCACGCTTAAGGTGGGTGTTTGGGATCTGATCTGATAGGTCCCAGGTTTCTTTCATGCGTCTTGGATGTCCGATTCTGGAGAATCGGTCACCCAAGACGCATTTTTTATCCTGTGCTTGTCTGTTTCTGGTGAATCGGACATCTGGAGTGTCCGAAACATGTTCTGTATGTCTGTTTCTGGTGAATTGGACATGTGATGTGGACGAAGGACTTGCTACTTGTCCGATTCTCCCGATTCGGTCACCCAAAGGCCTCTTGGCATGCATCGGATGTCCGTTTCTGCAGAATCGGATATCCGGGGAGAAGCTGAGCATGCGAACTTCCGCAACTGCCCCCTAGTCCTTTCCGCAGTCCAGTCTCCAGCACATATCCAGCAAAAACTCAGGCTCCGTTTCTACGCTAGTGACCATGAACGGCAAATTGCGGGTGCATGGCCATTGCAATGGCTTGAAGACAACGCTGTTATTCGCGTTGATGTGGGGCGTCATCATGCTCATTTGGTGGGCGACCGGTGGCGGCCAGCGTACGCTTGGTATCTACATTCTCATCGGACTTGGCTCAACGTTCGCATCCTACTGGTTTTCCGACAAACTTGCGATTGCATCCATGCATGCGCAGGAAGTCAGCGAGCAGGAAGCGCCGGTACTGTACAAAATTGTGCGCGAACTATCGGCGAAGGCGGGCAAGCCGATGCCGCGTATTTATATCGCCCCAACCATGAGCCCCAATGCGTTCGCAACGGGACGCAATGAACGTCATGCGGCGGTCTGCTGCACGCAGGGTATTCTGCAGATGCTGAACGAACGCGAGATTCGCGGCGTACTTGGGCACGAGCTTATGCACGTGTACAATCACGATATCCTGACGTCTGCGATCGCTTCCGCAATGGCGACGGTCATTTCGTATCTCGGCTATTCGCTCATGTATTTCGGCGGCGGCAATTCGCGTGACGATCGCAATGGTTCATCCTCTAATGGTCTTGGATTGCTGGGTGTGCTGTTGAGCGCGATTCTTGCGCCGATTGCCGCTTCGCTTATTCAGATGGCGATTTCGCGTACGCGAGAATATGATGCCGACGAAGATGGTTCCATACTTACGGAAGATCCGGAAGCGCTCGCGTCCGCATTGAATAAGATCTCGAACGGCGCTGAGACGATGCCGATGCAGAAGACTGCCGGTACGCAGTCGGTTGCTGCGATGATGATTGCGAATCCGTTCTCTGCGGAAGGTTTTTCTCGCTTGTTTTCCACGCATCCGGCGACTGAGGATCGTATTGCCCGGTTGATGCAGATGAGTCAGGAGATGAAGGCGCGGGGCGTGCAGTCCGGCTATTTGGCTGGCGGTTATGCGACGAGCGGGTATGCTTCGGAGGATATTCGTCGGCAGAATGGGGGTGTCTCTGGTGCCGGCGCCGGTGCGGGTGCAGGGGGATACTCCGGTGGGGGCTATTCGCGAGATTATTCGCAGCATCCCGTGCAAGGCGGGTATGGTCGCTGATCGGCGGCGATTGCAATGTGCGCAGGTTGCGCAAGTCATGCGTGATTGCATAGGATTCCGCTGATTCTGACGCGAATTGTGTGTGTTTCCTGTGGGGATGCATTGCAGAATATTTTGATGTCATCTGATGAATGACATTAATGCTGTTGTGGGGCCCGACCCCCGGAAAGTAGACACCGTGGGGTGAACAAAAGTAGGTGTAAGCCTATCAGACCTTAAGCGGCTTGGGACTCGAACTCATCGGGAGTTTGGTACCCGCACCAAGTGTGCCGACGGCACGTGTTGTAGCGCACGCACCACCGGAAGACGTCTCTGCGGCAGATCAGTTGATTGGCGAAGGTCTTCGCATCTTTGAGGACCTCCCGCTTTAAAGCTGCGTTGAACGACTCGGCGAGCGAATTATCCGCGCTGGTTCCCACCGCGCCCATCGACTGGGCAACGCCCAAGCGCTTGCATGTTGCCTGGAACTGCGACGAGGTATACACGCTTCCATGATCCGAGTGGAAAATCGCACCATCAAGACCTCCTCGCAGGTGGGAAGCGTTTTCGAGGGCCTCTTCTACCAGTTCGGTACGCATGTGATTTGCGATAGCAAAGCCGACAAGCTTGCGAGAAAAGCAATCAATCACTGTTGCTAAGTACATGTTCGCCCCGTCTGCGATCGGCAGATACGTAATATCGCCAACCAACACACGATTGGCAGCACAGGCTGTGAAATCACGGTTCACCAAGTCTGCGAACACGCGCCGGCCTTTGTCACGCGCAGTGGTCTTGACCCTGCGCTTCTTTTGAAATCCGAACAGGTTCTGGGCCCGCATCAAACGAGCCACTCTCTTGCGATTGATGCGCTTAGCCGGAGGTGTAGTGCCGTTGTCGCGCTTGCGGTCGTTGAGTTCAGCAGTGATGCGACGAGCGCCCCAGACGCCGTTTTCAGCGTCGAAAATTGCCTGGATCTCCGCGGCCACCACAGCGTCATCTACAAGGCGCGCACGGCGCCGTGGAGCCGAGTTCTTCCACTTGTAATACGAAGACCGATTTAGCCCCAGGACTGTGCACATCCGCTTGACCGAGTAGTCGGCGAGATTGTCGTCAACGAACTGGAAGCGGATCACCAGGTCGTCTCTTCCGCAAAATACTTCGCGGCCTTACGCAGAATATCGCGCTCTTCACGAAGCCTTTTGTTTTCGCGTTCTAGCTGGCGGATTCTTTCCGCATCAGCAAGCTTTTCTACGGGTGACGCTGCATCTTCATCCTTGGCGACGTTAGTGCCGAATTGCTTGTACCAGCATCCCAAAGTCGAGCGATTGATTCCGAGTTCTTCTGCGACCTTGCGCATTGAGGTATCCGGGTTCGACTCGAACATCGCGACGGCGTCGCGCTTGAACTGTTCCGTGTAAACCTTGCGGGGCATGGTGGTAGATTACCTTCCTTCCCAACCACACTGGCTGGAATCAGAGGTGTCTACCTAACGGGGGTCAGGTCCGTGGTTGTTGCGCGTTGATTGATATGCGATTTGGCAAGTGGGTGACGGTATCGAATATCGGTCGATGGCCGTGAATTCTGCGAATGCATGCTAGACTAAATGATTGTGCCCAAAAGGCACAACCTTGCGGATGTAGTTCATCGGTAGAACGAAAGCTTCCCAAGCTTTAAAGGCGGGTTCGACTCCCGTCATCCGCTCCA
>ERZ791909.880-NODE-880-length-23181-cov-22.610352_pt1 | contig 23181 bp, 18 predicted proteins | sample MGYA00510143_ERZ791909 | MGnify/ENA primary metagenome ERZ791909 (study PRJEB30046, sample SAMN00792093) | human gut metagenome | study: EMG produced TPA metagenomics assembly of the A metagenome-wide association study of gut microbiota in type 2... | reverse complement strand
CCATCAAGACCATTGTGGAGGACCCCGAGATCGGTGCCATCTACAAGGGCAAGGTGACCCGCCTGATGAACTTTGGTGCTTTTGTGGAGATCGCCCCGGGCAAGGAAGGCCTTGTGCACATCTCCAAGCTGGACACCAAGCGCGTGGAGCGGGTAGAGGACGTGGTTGCCGTGGGCGATGCCATCGTGGTCAAGGTGACCGACATCGACCAGCAGGGCCGCATCAACCTGAGCCGCCGCGATGCCATTCTGGCTCTGGAAGCCAAAAAGGCCGCCCAGCAGCAGTAAAAACATAATACAGATTGCGTAAAATGAGAGCCGCTGTACAAAAAGTACAGCGGCTCTTTTGCGTGTACCCCCTCAGGCTCACTGCGTTCGCCAGCTCCACCCAAAAAGCTCCCCCTTCGGGGAAGCTGGCATCGAGCAAAGCGAGATGCCTGAGAGGGTTCGTGCCCAAACCCCACCCGTGAAAAGGCAATTCTGGAAAATCCGCAGATTTTCCAGAATTGCAAATTAAAAAATATATTTTCCGCTGGTTATGCGCAGAGCAACGCGGAGCGCATTCAAAATCGTGCTGCGCCCGGCAGGGGAAAGGGCACAAAAAATGCTCCCCCTTGCGGGGGAGCAAATTCGGTACACAACGCCACGCTGTGCCGAAAAGAAAGGAGCGCAAAGTCAGTTTTCCTTTTTGCCCTGACGGTTCAGCACCCAGCCTGCGGCAAACAGCAGCACGCCGCTGCAGGCCAGCACCGGCACGGGCCAGTTCAACTGGCCGGTCTGGGGCAGAACAGGCTTATCGGGGTTGGAAGGGGAGACCGGGTTATCCGGATTCTCGGGGCTTACCGGGTTGTCCGGGCTGTCGGGACTTACCGGGTTATCCGGTGTGCCGGGGCTCACCGGCGTATCCGGGGTGTCCGGCTGCTCCGGGAGATCGGGGGTGTCCGGTGTGTCGGGCGTATCCGGCGGCGTGTCAGGCACATCCGGGGTGTCGGGGGTGTCCGGCGTTTCCGGGATGGTAGCGCCTACCTTGGGGGTGGCGTCCACATCGTAGATCCAGTTGTCGCCATCGGGCATGGGAATGGACACAAGGAAGGGTTTGATGGCCTCGTAGCCGTGGGATGCCTCGGTCTGCACGACCAAGTACAGACCCTGCGGCAGCTTGGTAATGTTGGCATAGCCCTCTTCGTTCACGTCCTGCTGGGCGGCAATGGCGGGCACAGCGGGCAGATACTTTACCAGCTGGTCTGCCAGCGTGCTGTCGGAAAGATCGCCCAGCACGACACCGCAGCCCGTAAAATCGCCGGTATAGTCAAAGTACAGGTTGCCGTTGGTGCGCTTGACGGAGGCCACCTGATACAGGGTCAGTTCGCCGCCGCGCAGGGGCACATCGTTGTGGGTGTCGTACAGACGGACATGGAGCGAGCCCAGACGCCCCAGCTCAATGTTGGCACTGGTGGCAAACGCCGGCAGGGCGCAGCATACCACAAGGCACATAGCCAGCAGCACAGCCGCCAGACGATGACGCAGATCAATGCTTTTCATGTTCTTCACCTCTCGTTTTCTTGGGTTTGCGTGTGGAAATCAGCATACCGATCAGCAAGATCAGCAGCATGGGCAGCGCCATAATGGGCGCAACAATAATGGGTTCAATTTTAAGCGCTTCGGCGGTAACGCGGAGGTGCTTGTACTGATCCGGGGTCTCTACGCGGCGGCCGCGCACCAGCAGGCGGTGGGTGTTGATGCCGTAGGGGGTGCAGGTCATCAGGGTGACGTAGTCCTTGCCTTCGGCGATCTTCAGCTCATCGGTCTCGGTGGGGAGCACGATGGAGATTTTGTCCACCTCGTAGGTGAGCACCCGGTCCAGCACGGTGATGGTAAAGGTATCGCCCACTTCCAGCTGGTCGAGGTTGGTAAACAGCTTTGCGCTGGGCAGGCCGCGGTGCGCCGAGATGACCGCGTGGGTGGACGCGCCGCCCACCGGCAGGCTGGTGCCCTCCAAGTGGCCTGCGGCGATCTGCAGCACGCTGTCGCTGGTGCCGTGGTAGATGGGCAGCTCCACGCCGATTTTGGAAATGGTGATGTAACCCATAATGCCGGTGCCGGTAATATCCAGCGTGTCGGCGTAGCCAGTAAGCTGATCCGGGCGGTAGAGCGCGTACTCGTTGGCGGCTACCTGTGCGTTAAAGGCATCGGCGGCGTCAAAGTATCCGCTGTAATCCGCATCGGTCATGTTGTCCACGTCCTGCGCGTAGCTTGCCACCGCGCGGGACTGGTTGCGCTGGTTGACGTAATCGCTGATGGTGGGGTATAACATCACGGATAGACCCACGAAAAAGACGAGGATCAGTATAATGGTGCTTTTGTTCTTTTTCATGGGCTACTCCCTAACGTTATAGTTTCAGGACCAGAGCAGGGGGCTTTGCAGCCCCGCTCTGTGCTGGGGAAAAGGAGAAGTTAGTGGTTCTCCATGCGCTTTTTGGTAATGAGCAGGATGGCTGCAGCAACCATCAGGCCGCCGCCGATCACGTAGAAGATGGTGGTGCCGATGCCGCCGGTGCCGGGCAGGGTAGTACCGATATTATTGACAACATTCGTAGTCAGAGAGCCAGCGGTTTTATCAACATCAAAGGTGATCTCACCAATCACCTTGTTGCCGCTCAAAGAGGTCAGGATATCTTCACGACGCTCGGTTTCCCAAGTGATAGTATGATCAGCTTTGACAGTAAAGGTGATGGGGCTGATGGTGTTGTAGTGGGCGGGGGTTACAGTCTCGGTCAGCGTGTACTCGCCGTCATCCAGACCGGACAGTGTAAACTGAGTTTCGCTAGAGTCGATGGTCATAGTCTTGATAACTTCCGTGCCACCATTAATCTTTTTGGTCAGAGTGAACTGTGCACCTACCAGAGGATTATTGTCCTGATCGACCTTATTCACGACCACCTTGTAGGTAAAGACGATGACGTTATCCCAAGGGGTTTTGCCCGTGCCATTACCGCGCGGGTTGTTGGAGTACTCCAACTGTGCCGTGTTGACGTTGCCCTGTGCGCCCAGAACAGCGTCCGTGTTCAGCGTGGACTCGTAGGTAACGGTAATGATAGATTTAGCAGTAACAATGGGAATATTTTTCAGATCATCAAACACGATCTCAAAGGTGCAGCCATCGGCCGGGCTGGTAACGACAGTATATTTGCTAGCATCAATCTTAGTACCGGTCACTTCATCGCCAACAAAAACTTCCACAGAGTCGGGGTCAAAGGTCAGACCCTTTTCTTCCACATCGTGGAAAGCGTAGTAATACGTCTTATAGGAATCAAAGTCCTTGGAAACAGTGCCCTGCAGGCGGAAGGGGATTTTATCGTCGATATCATAGTCGGCAGAATCCTGCCAGCCGGTAATAACGCCGGTAGTATCGTTGGTGTCCTTCAGCTTTTTGGTAAATTTAGGAACCTCATTGCTCTTCGGCTCGATGGTAACATTGCCAACAACGGAAACGATGTAAGGTGTATAAGTCTCAGAGGAAGGCACCGTGCCATCCTTGTCCTTAATCAGGTAATAGCCGCCAACAACTTCAACAGAACCACCGTTTGTAATGGTCTCTACAGGATTGGTCAGGGTGACATATTTTTCGATAACGTCAAGCTTATCACGGTCGCTTGTGTAGGAAGCAACATGGGAAAGTTCGTCCAGAACAGTCTGGTCAACAGCTTCGCCAGCCGTACCACCTTTGCCGTTAGTACCCCACTTGATGTTGGTGAGCATGGACGGATTGGATGAATCATAATCACCGGTAAAGATCTGGTAGATCTCGTAGGTATGACCGTTATGAGGTGCGGCGATCGTGTACAGGGTGGTAACAGGAGCAGTGCTGGTAGAGCTGCTGCCATCTGCAAACGCCGGGATCGCCATGGCGCAAACCATAGCAACTGCCAGCAGCGCAGCCATGAGTTTCTTCATTGCTTTTTTCATGGAAAAAGCCCCTTTCTTTTTTCTGCCCCTTGCCGCCCCCTGCATTTTGCACAGGGGGGAGGGGTGTGGTCTTGTTCGGATTATCGCGTAAACTTTGTGCTGGGCGGGCGGGGCTTAAGCTCCGGGCAGCCAGCAGGGAAGTACAGTTTAGTCATCTGCCCTCCCTTCGCGTCTGCGCTTGCGGTGGATAAAGCTATATGCCAGCGCAGACAGCATCATTGTGCCGCCCACGGCTGTGTACGGGAGTGTACCGGACCCGCCGGTAGAGGGAAGTTCGTAGTCGGCGTTGTCGGTCTCGGTGTTGGTAAAGGTGAGGGTGTTGCCCACCGTTACGCCAGCCGGCTGGTCGTAGACTACAGTAAAGCGGGAAGAGTTGCCGTCCTTCTCTTCGATATAGAAGGTGTAGTCATTCAGGTATTTGTCTGCAATGGGTACAGTGGCTGTCCAGTCTTCAATCTTCCGCAACGTGACGGTAGATTGCGGCGTGTAAGGTTTTGCAGTGCTCTTGTCAGCACCGGTCTTATAGCAGTACAGATTTACCTCTACTTCCTCCAGCTTTGCCTGCGCCGCTGTCAGGGTGTTGTTATCCTTATCGCGCCAGTGCTTGATGATGGTCAGGCTGTTGGCGGTGTTGGGCACAAACAGCTCGCTGGCTTTGCCATGAGCGCAGAAGAGAAGGTTTTCAGCGTCTTGTGCGGGAACTTCTGCAGTACCACCGTGGGTGCCTACGGCGGCGCTATAGGCTGCGGCTTCGTCAGAGCCGCTAGCCTGATAGATAAAGTAATACGGAGCGGATGCCTTGCTGTAGCCTGCGGGTGCTTTTGTCTCCGTAAGCCGGTACAAGGTGTTTGCCTGCAGGTCAGTCGCGTTTGCAAAGTAGAAGGTCAGCGTGCCGTTGGCATCTACCGCATCCTCGTGCAGGACGGAATCCCAAGTCCCGGTGTTGGAATTGAAACGATGCAGATCGAAGGTTGCACCCGTCAGGGCGTTTGAATAGTTGCGCTTATCCACCTTGTAGACAGTCAGCTTAGCCTGATGCACCGTGGAGGACGCACCAACACTTTCAAGCTCGAAGTCTTTGATTGAAGCACTTCCGCCGGAAATTTTTGCTTCGTTGCTCAGGCTGATCTTGGAGGTAGCATCGGTAACATATTCATATTCCAGCACAAGCGGTGTTGAATCCGGCAGGGTAAAGGTGGTGGTGTAGGTGGGGTAACCGCTGCCATTTGTACCCAACACCGGCAGGGTATAGCTGTACTCGTTTTTGGATATTTCTTGCTTGGTATCTGCATTATACAGTTTTACGCTGAAAATATCCAACGATGCCTGAACGCTTGCGTGCTGCACGGTAAGAATATCGGTCAGGGTGACCGTGGTGCTGCTGGGATCAAGGTCTTTGGCAGCGGGGTTAATGGTCAGGGTATACTTTACGCGGCTGTCTTTTTTATTTTTGATCTGCAAGGCATCCTTTTTAAGCACATCGACCTTTTGGGTGACCTTTACATCGACCTCGGACTGTTTATTTTCTTCCTTCCACTTGATCTTGTTGGTGTAGAGGAATTCATCAAACTTGACGTTGCTCCAACGGGGATCTGTCAGCTCGGCCTGATAGCACAGCACCAGATCGGTATAGCCCTCAGCCTTGAGTTTAGCAAAGTCGAGCTTATCCAGCCCATCAATGTGGAACGTAATGGTCTGCCCATCCTCTGAACCCTCGGCGGGGGTGTTGATCTCAAGCTTGCTCGTGTCTGCGAAGTAGTCCTTAATATTCATTGTACCAGTACCATCCTTCAGGGACGGGCTGGATTTGGGAGTACCGCTCTTGTAGCCGTTGGTGAACACGATGACAGCCGAGGGGGTGTTGGTGGTGCGGTAAGTGAGACCCTTGGGAAGCGTATCGGTCAGGGTGATCGTTGCGGGCAGGGTATCGCTTACAGAAGAGAAATCCAGAAGGATCTGATATTGGAGCACTTTGTTCTGGAAATCGGAATAATTGGGGGTAAGCGTACCGCCGGAGGATTGATCCGGAGCGCCGCACCAGTAGATAATATTGCTGACAGGGTCAGTTTTATTTACCAGCTTGACGCCCTTGGACATCTTAAGGCCGGTACTGGGCTTCTGGTAATTGTAACTGACAGAGTTTCCGTTAAGCAGATTGGAGATAATGATGCGGTCGCCTTCCGACAGATCGCTTATATCTACCTGCGTGCTGTACTTCAGCGTCAGCTGGCTGAGGGCAAGGGTGCAATTTGTGGTGTCAAGCTCGATCTTGAAGGAGCTTACCGGCGTGGTAGAATCAGTAGAAGAGACCGGAGTGCCGCTGTGCCACTCATTCGGATAGTACGTTACTTTAAACGTGATACCATTCGCTGAAAGGTTAGTATAATTCAGCGTGTACTCCTGCCCACCATTGGTGTAGGTCAGGTCAAAGCTTTGCTCAAGCTGCTTTTGCAGCTCACTGGCAATGCCATAGTGGATATTTTTTCCATTGAACCAGCAGCCGCTGATATTATCCTTGATCTCATACGTTCCCTTGCCGGGGACTGCAGCGGTGATCGTCCAAGGTGCTGCCAGAAGGTTCGGGTGGTCAGCGTCCTTCGGGGCAAGCTTGCCGGATGCAGTTTTTTGCGGGCTGAAACTCTGACCGCCCTGACCGCCGCCAGAGGGATTAAACGTCTTTTCGTCGGTAAACTTGTTGCCGCCGGGCTCCTTGCTGTACTCGGCCTTGTTTTTCACCGAGGTGACGCCTGCCGGGAGAGTGGTCTGATACTTGAACTGATACAGCTTTGCATTACTGCCAGCAGGGAAGGTGTAGGTAAAGGTGGATGTGCCAGCCGTATTATTGACGGTATCAATCTTACGATTAGACCAAGTGTAACCATCGTGCTCCAGTTGCACATACAGTTTGACATCGCCTTTAATCGTTGCACCGTTATCAAGGGTATCTGTTACAGTGTAGCCGTTCAGGTCAGAGCCGGTAGGGTTCTTTACAGTGACGATCCAGTCGATGCAGTTGGTTGCGGAATCGTATGCGCCCTGTTCCTTTGCAATAAGACTGTCCAGCTTAACGGTACGATCGGCTTGTTTGTTGCCGTTATCGGTAGTTGCGGTGTTTTGGAGCTCTGAGTAACTGGTACGGGTGGTAAGAACATCGTAGGTCAACTCGTAGCGTTCACCGGCTTCAAGTTTGTCAAGACCTTCGATCTGGAAGGTCTTTTCGTAGCCGCTGTACTTGCTATCGGCGTTCTTTGTGAAATCCGGTGTGCAGGTGACGGTTTCGAAAGTGCCGTCCGCTTTATACTTTTTCAGCTCAAAGGAATCCTTGTCATACTCAGCCTGAATGTCGCCATTTACGCGCTTCAGACCGTCCCAGATCTGAACCTTTTCATCCCAGCCATGCTCCGAGCTTACCGTGACCGTATAGCGGATCTTGGTCTTGCCATCGGAAGTTTCTTGGATCGTGCCGTTATTATCCGAAGGCTGGCTCTTCTCGATCTTGATGTCCTGATACTTTTCCAGCGTGATCTCCGTGCTGCTGCCGGGGAAGTGGAACGTTTTATTCTCGGTAGCAGACTCCTTGCTGTACGTCCAATCGTAACTGAACTGACCGCTAAAGGTTTCCGCCGGGTTGAAATAAGAAGAGTTAGTATCAAAGACAAGCGTAGTGGTGCCGTTCTTGTGAAAATACTGCGTGCCTACTTTGTGGCCAGCACGATCATAAATCTCTGTGTCTGTTTCTGCCTTCGGGCACAGTTCGGCAGGCAGCTTATAGGTCAGAACGTTCTTGCCATCTACTTTTTCCAGCACACCGCCGGCAATCTGATAGTCGAAGGTAAAATAGACGGACCGATCAGCCTTGACCGTAAAATCATCAGTCTGTTCGTTGTTGTCGATCTTAAAGGTATATTTGGTAATGCCGCCCTTTTTCATACCTGTAGAGGTTGTCTCGCCCTCAGGCGTTTCCACAAAGTAATCAAGGTAGGTCGGTTCTTCCGTCGTCATCAGCGTGGGCGCACGGTTCGGGCGGCTGGAGGAGATGGTAGGCAGCTGGCCGCCGTATGTGTCGGCGTACTGAGCAGCGGCAACATCCACCACACCCACGACCTCGGTGTTGAACAGTGTTACCTCAGCCACCTTGCCGTCCACGTCGCCGGAAATAACGGTCAGCGTGTCGGCATCCTCGTCAACACTGCTCACGATGCCCACGGTCTCCACGGGCAAAGCGTCGGTCACGGTGGTGGTCTGCGGCTCAGCAGCGGGGGATACCACGCTGGGGGCAAGGGTGTCCGCGCCGGACACAGAGGTCACGGTGCTGGGTGCAGCGGTGTCGGCACTGTCCACCGGCTTTTCGGCGGGCTGCTCCGTCTGCGGATCAACGGGCTCGGGGGTAAGCACAGTGTCCTGCGTGCCGGAGGTGGCTGCGGTATCCTGTGCGCCGGTGCTGTCGTCAGCACTGGGGGCTGCATCCAGCGCAGAAACGCCGGAGTCCTCAAGCTCTGCGCTGTTTTCAAACTCTGTATCCACGCTGAACAGGTCGTCCAGATCCGGCTCTGCACTGTCGGCGCTGCTGTCCACAGCCACGGTGCGGGTGACGTACTTATTATAAATAACGATGTCGCCGGGCTGGGCGGCGCTGCCGTCCTCTTCCAGCAGCCAGTCCATGCCGCTCATGGAGCTGCGCAGGGCAAGCACGCTGGCCTCTTGCGGGATGGCGCTTTGGGGGATACCGGCGTACTTCAGGCAGTAGGAGAGGAACATCACGTCCCACTCGCCGTAGGGGTTGCCGTAAGACTGGCCGTAGCGGGAGTAGTAGTGCAGGGTCACGCCGTCCGCGGGGTCGATCTCAAAGTTTTTCTCGCTCTGCTCGTAGCCCAGCTGGGTCTTTGCCACGCTGAGCAGGTCCTCGTCCCAGTTGCCGGTCATCACGGCCTCGGCGTTGGCGGCCTGCCACTCTTCGGGGGTCTCAAGGTCGGCGGAGGTGTCGCTCAGGCAGGCTACGGTGTGGTGATGCTCCGGCAGGGGGCAGGTAAGCACTTCCTCGTAGCAGGCGTCAGTGTGGTGGTGGTAGATGGGCTCCACGGTGTCCACCGTCGGCTCCAGTGCCACAGGCTCGGCCACAGCCATAGCCGCCAGCTCGGCGCTCTGGGTGGGCTCCACCACTTGCTCCACAAGCTCGCCCTCTTCCAGTCCACAGGTCAGCTCGTACTCGGTGGTATAGCAACTTTCGTCGTGGGTATGCTCAAATTTGTCGCAGATCAGGCTGCCATCCTCGGGGTCGAAGCAGTCGTCACCGTGGACGTGCTCTTCCTCCATGCAGGTCAGAGTCTGCACCTCGGTGTAGCAGTCCTCGGTGTGCTCGTGGGGCACAAACTCGATCTGCGGCTCCAGTGCCAGCGGCGCGGGCTCAGCCTCAACGGTGGGCTGGCTGGTGGCAGCAGCGGCGGCCACCTCGTCCGCATTTTCAAGCTCGCCTTCCTCGTAACCGCAGGTGAGCACCTTGGTGTAGCAATCCGCGGTGTGGGTGTGCTCCTCCTCGCCGCACTGGTACTGCGCGGTCATCGAGATGCCCACGCCATGCAGCTGCCAGTTGACGAACAGGGTGGTGATCATGGCAAGTGCCAGCACAAATGCGGTGTAGCGCCGCAGGGTGTGCCGGTTCTCACGGAACCGCTCCATGTACGTTTTAAGAATGTCGTTCATAACGAAATACCTCCTCCCGGGGTCAATGGATCAACGAGAAACTGGACAAGGGCCATATCCGCAGGAAAACCCTGCCCACGATCTGGCTTTTTTCAACGCAGCCTATCACGCTGCTGCGGCTGTCGATGGAGGTGGCACGGTGGTCGCCCAGCACGAAGTAACGGTTTTCCGGCACCTGATAGGGGAACCGGATGTCGCATTCGCCCACGGTCAGCGCGTCCACATAGGGTTCGTCCAGCGCCACGCCGTTTACCGAGACTACGCCGTTCACGTCCATATCGATCACATCACCGGGCTGCCCGATGATGCGCTTGAGCAGCAGCTTGTTCTGCCAGTAAAACCCGCATAACTCACCGTTTTCAATGTGGTTGGATTTTACCAGCAGGATAATGTCTTTATCATTTAATGTAGGGTACATGCTGTCGCCGGAGACCTGAAGCACCGGCAGAAACAGCGTAGCCAGCAGCACGGCTGCTGCGGCCACCACCACCAGAATATAGATCGTACTGCGCAGCACCCGCTGGTAGCGGCTCTGGTACGCAAGACGCTCACGTTCTGCGGCCACTTCCTCGGTGGAAGGGATGGAAGCGAACCGGATATCGCGTTTTTTCATGTTTCCTCCGAAGGCAGGCCGTCAGTGCTGCGGTATTGATCCAGCAGCTCGTTGGCCTTGTGGTCAAATGCCTGCCAGCGCTGCTGCACCTCCTGCTCGGCGCGCTCTACCATGGCCTTGCAGTCGGCCTCGGTCTGGGTGCGTTTTTGCGCGGCGGCGGCGGTCATGGCGTCGCATTCCTGCTGCGCCTGCGCTTTCAGACTGTCGGCGTCTGCCTGTGCCTGCTCCAGAATGTGCTTGGCCTCGCTGCGCGCCTGCGAAAGGGTATTGGCGGCGGTGGCGTTGGTGTCCGCAAGACTGGCCTGCACCGAGTGCAGATAGTCATCGGCGGCGGCCTGCGCGGCGGCGAACACGTTGTTCAGCTCCAGCGCGGCCTGCGCGATGGAACCGGCACTTTCCAGCCGCAGCTGCCGGTCTTGCAGCTGCGCGGTAAGCGCGGCGTTCTGCGCCTTGAGCTGGTCCTCGCTCTGCTTCAGCGCATAGATGATCTCTATCAGTTCAGCGCGGTGCATCCGCCGCAGTTCACGATCTGCCATTTGCGTACAAACTCCCGAATGTAAAGATAACGAAATTTTTTTTCGAAAATACCGAAAAAACTTAAAGAAAATGCCTGAAAACTCACTTGTTGCCACGCAACTTGCGCAGCTGGAGAGACCTTTTATAAACTATCTTATTTTAGCACATTCCATGTAACAACAATATAACAAATCAGACACAAAATCAAGAGATAAAGCCCAAAAAATATCGCATTTTTTTGCTTTTTATATAGAAAAAGCCCAAAAAACGGCCACTGACCCCCAAAAAACTTAAAAAGGTTGTTCACAATTCTGGAACGTGAAGTGCTGCGCAGTAATGCACTGAATTACAGCGTGTACGAAAAACGGGAGCCGCACTTTTCGAAAAAAGCGCGGCTCCCGGATCTGAACTTTGGGGTGATGCTTTTACTTGCCGAAGCTGCCCAGCAGGCTGTTCAGCGATACAAAGGACTGGTAGATGACGTTAACGTTGTTGATGATGGAGCTTGCACCGGAGAAGATACGGGCAATGTAGTTGAACACCTTGCCGATGTCCAGGAAGGACTGATAAGCGTTGCTGGCGCCGCCGTCCAGATAGGTCATCTCCTCGGCTTCGATAGCGGAATAGCTGGCGGGCATTTTCATGGTAGAAGTAGTCATGGTAAGATCCCTTTCTTCAATGGTGTCATTGCGTTTACAGCAGTGTTCAGAACATGGTGGAGACCAGCAGGGTAGTAAGCAGGGCACCGGCCACAAGTGCAGGCCCTACATACTTCTGCCACTGGGCGGCAGGCTGGGTGGTGGGCTGCGGCACGGTAGAAGTACCGACCTTGGCAGTCCAGTGGGCGTAGATGGTGGCGTCGGAGGTGAACACGGTGGAGGTGGTCACCTTGCTGCCGCCCACCGGCTCGGTGTACCAGCCGTCAAAGGTGTAGCCCGTCATGGTAGGCTGCTCGGGCGTGCTCTCCAGTTTGCCGGACAGGTTCGTGTAGGTTACCACGGTGGAGCAGATGCCGCCTTGGGCATCCATACCAATGGCGTACACGTTCTCTTCCTTTTTGCTCCCTGAAGTTTTGTCGGCGGCAAATGCAGCCGGCAGTGCGCAGCACAGCAGCGTGAACAGGCAAAGCCCGACCACCAGCGTTTTCAGGAATTTTTTCATGAGATCCCTCGCTTTCCTTCACAAAGATGGAGACACTGCCCCGCCCGGGGACAGCCCGGACATCGGCGTAGTTTCTTCAACTTATTTTTATCACATCCAGTGTACCAGAACCGCAACAAAAAATACAGTCTTTTGAGAAAATAATAAGAAAAATCAGGAAAAAAATAAATCTCACCTTTGCAATATGAATCTTGTGCCCCCTGCGGACTGTGTTTTTTGAAAAACGCATCCCGCAAAACTTGCCTTTCGTAAAAACATGGAAGAATATGGAAAACGCAGGATCCCGGCCGCAAAGCCCAAAAACCGACCCAAACCGCCGCAAGCGCGGCAGACAGCGCACGGAAAAAAGCTGCAAAAATGCGGCGCACCTCTTGTGGAACAGCGGAAAATATGCTATACTATTTTGTATGATGCGCCATCGCCAAGCGGTAAGGCAGGGGACTTTGACTCCCCCATCGTAGGTTCGACTCCTGCTGGCGCAACCAGAAGAAGGCCGCTGCACAGGAAACTGTGCAGCGGCCTTCTTTATTTTTTGTTCTCCGGCAGCTTGAAGTAGCCGCGGTATTCGTCCGAGTAGATCTTGCTGCCCATACGGCTCACACCGCCGTACAGGTGAGTGCGCATCAGCGGCTCGATGGCGTCCAGATCCTTCTCACGCAGGATGCGCAGCATCTCGGCGTGCTCGCTGACAACGCTGGACACGTTGCGTGCACCCACGATGTCCAGACGGATAAAGCGGGAGTAGTCTGCCTGCGGACGGGTCATCTGCTCCCAAAGGTACTCCTTGCTGGTCTTGTGGAACCAGTACTCGTGCATGGCAAGGTCGCAGCTGAGGAAGTGGTTGAAATCAAAGTTCTCCGGGTCGCGGCGATCCGCAGCGGCTTCCAGCAGCATATTATAAAGGTGTTCCACCGCAAGGATCTCCATGGGCGAGCAGCTCTGCACAAAATCCCGGAACACCATGCCCTCCACCGCAACACGCTGGAAGATGAGCTGGTCCACCACGCCGGTGTCGATGGCGGTAACAATGGTGCCCTTGCAGGGAATGATCTGCACAAAGCGGTTCTGTTCCAGCCGCTGCAAAACGCTGCGAATGGGAGTGCGCGAAACGCCGAACCGCTTGCACAGCTGGTTTTCGCTCAACGCTTCCCCGGGCAGAATCTTCAACGCGCAGATCTCGTCCTCGAGAATATGATAGAGCTCATCCGTGTGCTGTAATGTAGCCATAGTCGTTCTCCATTTATCCGGTAAATATAAGCTTATTATCATTGTACCGTTCCGGCGACAGAATGTCAATGCTTGAATAGAAGTTTATGACAGCTCTTGTATACAGGAACTTACAATCGGGCAAAACACGGATCTTGTAGTGACGAAACTGGTATATTAGATGAAAACACCAGAAAAAAGTTGAATAAATGCTGAAAAAAAGGTGAATATTGTGCCAAATGCACAAAGAAACCTCAATAAGTTCAGTGAATATTGCTCTTGTGGAAATATGTATTTTTTGTTACGATAGCAGCACGAAGTAAATGCTGTATACAGGTTGACCGGCAAAGAGACAAGCACGAGGCAGTTTCCCGGCGGCCTGACACAAGTTGGAGGACAATCGTATGAAAAAGATCTCTCGTCGCAACTTTCTGAAGGTATCCGGCGCAGTGGCCGCAGCAGGTGCAATGGCAGCCTGCGGTGGTTCTGCCTCTTCCACCACCACCGCAGCACCTGCAGCCAGCTCCGCAGCCAGCTCTGCAGCCGGCGGTGATGACAAGTTTGCCTCTCTGGGCAGCTTTACCATGACCGTGGGTCATGCACAGCCCGAAGGCAACCCCCGCTTTGTCTCCATGGAAAAGTTTGCCGAGGATGTGGCTGCTGCCACCAACGGCCATGTGAAGATCGAGGTTTACGGCAACGGCCAGCTGGGCACCGAGAAGGAGATGCTGGAGCAGGTGGTCGCAGGTACCATTCAGGGTATGCGCGGCGGCCAGTTCGACTTCAGCCCCCGCCTGCTGATGTTCACCCTGCCTTTCCTGACCAACACCCGTGCACAGGTCACCGCTCTGCTGCAGAGCGAGCTGGCACAGAAGGTGTGTGCTGAGGCAGAAGGCGAGACCGGCACCGTCATCATCAACCTGTGCGATGCAGGTGGCTACCGTCAGTTCTCCAACTCCAAGCACCCTATCAAGGCTCCGGCAGACCTGAAGGGCCTGAAGATGCGCACCAACGGCATGAAAACCATCGACATGACCTTCCAGGCCATGGGCGCTACCACCACCACCATCCCGTACTCTGACCTGTACATGGGCCTGAAGACCAGCGTTGCAGACGGTCAGGAGAACCCTTGGGTCAACGTGGAAGGCATGAAGTTCTACGAGGTGCAGAAGTACTTCACCGAAGTGAACTACCAGTTCCATCCGGATCCCTTCTATGTGAACGCTGCATGGTGGAACGCTCTGCCCGAGGAGTTCCGCGATGTCATCACCGAGTGCGCTACCGCTATGGGCGAGTACAACGACCAGCTGATCGACCAGAACTCCAGTGCTGCAAAGCAGACCATCGTGGACTACGGCTGCGAGGTGTACGAGCCCTCCGCAGATGAGCTGAAAGCTTTCCAGCAGGCTGTGCAGTCTGTGTACGACAAGTGCATCAGCGAGGGCATCTGCACCGCAGACGAGCTGAAGGAGATGCAGGATATCGTTGCAAAGGCATAACCGCTTGCGCGTATATCGTTTTTATTGAGGCACGGGGGCAGCCTTCGGGCTGCCCTTTCTCAATGATAAACCACCCACAACATTACAGGAAAGGGGCTGAGCACAATAGAAGCGCTCAAAAAATTCGGGAAAAAGCTGTTTGACCTGTACTTTTTCATCGGGATCGTCGCTATGGCACTGCTTGCCGCGCTGGTCATTTTTACGGTCATTGCACGCTACTGTTTCTCCCTGAGCTGGAAGCAGCTGGCGGAGTTCAACACCACCCTGTTTGCCTTTACCACCTTCTGGGGCATGGGCATCAACGTCATCAAGGATGAGCACGTCATGATCGACATCATCTACGACGGCGTCAAGCCCGCCCGCAAGCGCTGGCTGGCCATCGTCAACTATCTCATCGTACTGGCCGTGGATCTGGTATTCACCTATCAGGGCTTCAAGTATGTTGGCGTTGCAGGCAAGCAGATCAGTCAGGGCATGGAGATCCCCATGATGTATATGTACGGCATCATGCCGGTTTGCGGCATCATTTGCGCCATCTGCGTCGTGATCAAGATTATCACCCTGTATAAGGCCGACATTTCCTTCTTTGCGCCCAAGAACAAGGCGCTGACCAAGGAAGACGCATAAGGGAAAGGAGAGAAAATACTTATGGCAATGCTCATCCTTCTGGTGCTGCTGATCTTCTTTGCTGCGCTGGGCGTGCCGCTGGCCTTTGCAATCGGCGCTTCCTGCGTGAGCTATATTCTGATCTACGCACCCAACTTTATCACCATGCTGCCGCAGCGCGTGTGGAACGGCGCTTACAGCGAGCTGATGATCGCCATGCCGCTGTTTATGCTGGCCGGTGAGCTGATGAATACCGGCGGTATCACCCAGCGCATCATCAACTTCTGCATGGAGCTGCTGCGCCCGGTGCGCGGCGGTCTGGGCGAAGTGAACATCGTGGCCTCCATGATCTTCGGCGGCATCTCCGGTTCCTCTGTGGCAGATACCTCTGCTCTGGGCTCCATCCTGATCCCCGCCATGGAAAAGGAGGGCTACCCTCCGGAGGCCTCTGCGGGCATCACCGTTGCTTCCTCCACCATGGGCATGATCATCCCGCCCTCTACCCCCATGATCGTTTACTCCATGATCTCCGGCGCATCCGTGGGTGCTCTGTTCATGGCAGGTGCCGTGCCCGGCATCCTGATCGGTCTGACCCAGCTGGTCCTCGTGTACATCATCAGCGCAAAGAAGGGCTGGCACCCGGCAAAGGCCAAGTTTGACGCAAAGCGCGCCGCCAAGAGCCTGCTGAGCGGCATTCCCGCCCTGATCATGCCGGTGTTCATTATCATCTGCGTTTCCTTTGGCGTCTGCACCGCCTCCGAGAGCGCAGGTGTCGCTGTGCTGTACTCCATTCTGGTGGGCTTCTTCGTTTACAAGGAGCTGACCTGGAAGGGTGTCTGGGAGGCACTGAAAAAGACCCTGATCTCCTCCTCCTCCATCATGCTCATCATCGGCTTTACCACCATCTTCACATGGGTGCTCACCATGCAGAAGGTGCCGCAGACCGTGGGCGCATTCTTCATGTCCCTCAACCTGCCCGCGTGGGCCATTGCGCTGATCTTTGATGTGCTGATCCTGCTGATCGGTACCTTCATCGACGTCAGCCCCGCCATCCTGCTGCTGACTCCCATCCTGCTGCCGGTCATGCAGCAGTACGGCTTCTCTCCGCTGCAGTTCGGCGCTATGATGATTACCGGCCTTGCCATCGGTCTGGTCACGCCTCCCGTTGGCATGTGCCTGAACGCCTGCAACAAGATCAACCGTATGCCCATCATCGAGATCTTCAAGGGCGCTGCACCTTATGTCATCTGCAACGTCATCGTGCTGATCTCTATCAGCCTGTGGGGCCCGCTGACCACCGCCCTGCCGCAGCTGCTGGGTTACAGCATTTTCTAAGCATAGGTCTGTACGCAGCCGCACCCGCCGCAAAGCGGGTGCGGTTTATAATAGGAACCCGAGAAAAAAGAGAAGGTGTAAGAATTGACTCTGAAGGAAAAGATGAAAAAGGGCCCGGTTTTCGGTATGGCGTGCTTTACCGGCACGACCTGCGTGATCGAAAACATTGCCATGTCCGGTCTGGATTTTATCTATCTGGATCTGGAGCACACCAACTATATGCTGGATGAAGCATTCGAAAAGCAGATCATGGCGGCAAAACTGCATGATATTTCGGTGCTGGTGCGCATGGCAGACGACAACGAGGTAGCCATCCGCAAGGTGCTGGAATGGGGCGCAGACGGCGTTGTGATCCCCCACTGCAAGACGGCCGAAATGGCACGCCGCAGCGTGGAGGGCGCAAAGTTTGCACCGCTGGGCCGCCGCGGCGGCGAGACCAACGTGCGTGCTGCCGGTTTTGGCTACCACAACTTTGACTGGAACGCCTACATCGAGCAGCAGAACCGGGATACGCTGGTCATCCCTATGGACGAGGACTTTGAGTTTACCGACAACATCGACGAGATCCTTGACGTGCCCGGCATTGATGCCGTAAACTTCGGACCCATCGACTACGCTGTTTCCAAGCAGCTGAAGATCGGCTACTCCATGGGCGAGGAGGTCCACGAGGCCTACAAGACGCTGGTGGCAAAGTGCCGCGCCAAGGGTCTGGGCGTTCTGGGCCCGGTGGTGCCTCCCACGCAGGAGAACCTGAAGCAGGCTATTGCAGACGGCTACAACATGATCATTCTCGGCAATGATATGTGGCACTTCCAGAAGGCTCTGAATGAGCTTGTGAACGATCAGGTCGCACCGGTGCGCAAGGAACTGCTGGGCGAGTAACCGCTGACCACTGAAAAAAGCTGAAAGGCACATACCCCCGCAGACGCGGCAGGGTATGTGCCTTTTTGTGTATCGGCTTGCTTTGCCGCACAAAAGGCGGTAAACTGGGGACAGACAAAATGCCCGAAAAGGAGAAACGACATGGCATATACAAAGGCTGACCTCAAGCACGACCTTGCAGCAATGGGGCTGACAGGCAACGAGACCATCCTGATCCATTCCTCCATGAAGTCCATCGGCCCAGTGGAGGGCGGCGCAGACACGGTTCTGGACGCATGGATGGAGTTTTTTGCGGAGGGCTTGCTGCTGCTGCCCACCCACACATGGCGGTTCATCAACGAGGAGAACCGGGTGTTCGATGTGCGCCGCAGCCCGTGCTGTGTGGGTATTCTGCCGGAGCTGTTCCGGCAGCGCCCCGGGGTGGTGCGCTCGCTGCACCCCACCCACAGCATGGCGGCCTACGGCAAGGGGGCGGCTGCGTATCTGGAAGGAGAGCTGGACGCCAACACCCCCTGCACTCCCGGCGGCTGCTACGACCGGCTGCGGGCAGTCCACGGCAAAGTGCTGCTACTGGGGGTCACCCACGCCCGCAACACCTTTATCCATAGCGTGGAGGAGGTGCTGAACGTGCCGAACCGCCTGACCGACAAGCCCATGCAGATGACCGTGGTGGACGAAACCGGGGTGCAGCACACCGTCTATATGCGCCGCCACTACAACGCGCAGCAGCCGCATATCTCGGAGGATTTCGTCAAGCTGGAACAGGCATATCTGGACTGCGGCGCAGCCCGGAATACAAAATTTGGCGATGCAAAGTGTATCCTGTGCGACGCCGAGGGGCTTTTCCGGGTCACCCGCCATGTTCTTGCCCCGAACCCCGAAGCTTTTGTCACCGAGCCGGTCATCCCGCCGGAGCGCTGGCAGGGGGAAATTTTGTAATGCAATGCCGGGCAGCTTGCAGCTGCCCGGCATTTTTTGCTTTTTGCTCAGCAGAAGCGGATACGGTACTCCCGAGGGGTGCAGTGCTTGATCTCCCGGAAGGTCTTGATAAAATAGCTGGCATCGGAAAAACCGCATTCCAGCCCCACCTCGCCGGTCTTGAGCCGGGTGGAGCGCAGCAGCTCTGCGGCTTTTTCCACCCGGAACTGCTTGACGTACTGGATGGGCGTGATGCCCAGAAACTGCCGGAAACTGCGCAGACAGGCACTTTCGCTCAGGGCGACGCAGCCGGCCAGTTTTTCCACGGTCAGCTCCTCGGCGTAGTGCTCCTCTACATAGCGGAGCATCTGTTTCATCCGCTCCGAGGCAATCTGCTCCTGCTCCGATACCTTTACTTTGCCGCTGACGCATTGGGTAATGAGCAGCCGCAGGGCGGCAGTAAGGTGGTAACGCACCCGGTTCTCGTAGTCGAAAGGCTCGTCCGCCACGCCCTTCCACGCCTCCCGCAGGCAGAGCAGCACCTGCCGCTGCCATGGCACGGCCTCGTCCAGCAAAAAGAAGGGCGGTGTGCCGGGCTGCAAGAGCGGGCGGATGAGTTTTTGCCAGAATACGGTGTCCATGCCGCCGACAAGCCGGGGCTGAAATACGCCGGAGTGCAGCAGCGCCCTGCCCTCGGCAGGCTCTACCGCGTGCAGCGCCCCGGAGTTGATGAACACCCCCTGCCCGGTCTGCAAGGTCAGGCGGGTCTTGTTCACATCCACATGGATGGGCCCCAGTGCCGCCAGAATAAACTCAAATTCCTCGTGCCAGTGCCACGCCACCGAAAAACAGGAAAGATCCTCGGCATAGCAGGCAATAGGGAACAGCGGGCTGCCGTGCTGGGTCTGCTCCCGCCCGGCGGCATCGGCCACCACGGCAGTAGCGCTGGACAGCCCCACCCGGCCGCTGGTATAAGAGGCACAGCTTGTCTGATATGCCATATTCACCAAATCCTTTCCGCAATACTTTGAATGTTTTTTGTCAATGCCGGTTTTGTTGCATATACTATGCGGTTTTATTCTATTATTTGCGATTGTTTTGTGGTATTATCCTATCAGAGCTTCCAAGCTCAGTATAGCACCGGCACAGCGGGAACGCAAGCTGTGCAAGCGCATTCCCTGCCGGGCAAAACCGCTATTCTCCCGCCGCCTGTCCAAAGAGGACCGGACGGCAAGTGTAACATAAACCATTTCATCAAGGAGGTATTCCTATGCTTCGTATCGAGTATTTTGATAAGGAACGTTTCATGCGCCAGCTTTCTGCCAGCCACGGCAGCGTGCTGCTGCATCTGGACAACGGCAAGACCTGCGACCTGAAAAAGGACGCTACCGCACGCTCTGTGCTGCAGATGATGGACACTGCCCCCAAGAAGGGCTTTGACCTCACCGTGACCGACCCCGCCGACGTGACCGGCTTCCTGCGCTATATGCTGGAGGCAGGCCGCACCGAGCGCGTGGCCGGCTGAGTAATGCCAATCTCTTATCCCAATAAGTGTCACAGCAAATGCAAAGCGCCCGCTCCGGTCATGCCGGAGCGGGCGCTTTGCCTGTTTTACCGGAAGGCTTGCGCAGGCGGGCAGTCTGTGGTAAGCTGAAAGCAGAAAAACCAAAACGGAGGGGAACGACTATGAACCTGAAGGAAGCATTCCGCTACCAGAACAAGCTCCAGTCCCTGCTGGATGAGGCGCAGGGCATTCTGGATTGCGATGCCAACGTGACCAAGGTGGCCAACACCTATCTGCGCCATAAGGTGATGCCCGAGGCTGAGGACGAGACCGTTATGGACGTAGCACAGACCGAATATGCAGAGCAGATCACCGACGTTGCCCGGTTCATGCTCTATCTGATGGAGGAGAAGAGCCGCCTGTTTGCTGCCATCCGCAAGGCAAAGGATGCGCTGGACATGGATATGGACAGCGAGGTCAGCCTGAATGCCGCGCGCCAGAGCATCGCCCGCACCTTCAAGCGGATGAACGACCTGCGCAGCTCCGAGCAGCTGCTCTCCGGCGGGGGCACCGGCTACCGTTTCAACGCCGAGGGCAACCAGATCTCCTACTGCTGCGATGTGAAGCGGGTGACCACCATCAACTACGACCGCAAGGTCATCCATGCCGCGCTGAGCAAGCTGAACCGGCAGGCAGACGAGACCTCCAACCGGCTGGACCTCTGCCTTGTGACCTCCAAGGTGGACTACACTGTCCCCTTTGATGTAAATGCCAGCTTTGCCGAAGCCTTTGAGATCTATCTGGAAAACGCCAAAAACTAAATAAACGTTCCACCGGCTATTTTGGGTGCGGCAAGCGCCGGGTGCGCGGCTGCCGGTTCAGGTGCAGATGAACTATAACGCTGCACATTTCCGCAAGGAAGCTTCGGTACGGCTCACCTTACGAGCCAGCTATTATGAAAAAATCTTGCGTTCGGCTTTTCCGCCACCGCCAGACGCTTTTTCGCCGAAACCGTCCCTTGCTCCTTCCCGCATTCCTGCTTTTGTGCTTACGTCTCCATGGGCAGGCAGGCAAGCCACCCTTCATGAATTTGCCCGCAGACTGCTGCGGGCACACACTTTCTGCGTGCCGGGCGGGCGCTTTGCGCCCCTGTGCACACAAAAAATGGCAGCCGTCCCTGCGCTTGCCGTATCCAAAATAGCCGGTGGAAAACCAAAACCGGAGGTATGAGCTATGAAAAGGTATAAGCTGTTTTATCTCATCGGGCTGCTGTTTTTTCTTGCTGCGGCGCTGAACTTTGTTACCGGAGGGGATCACGCTACGGCAGTGGTATGGCGCTGCCTTGGCGCTACCTTTTTGCTGCTAGGGTGTTCGCAGCAGAAAAAATAAAGCAGCAGGCCAGCCCCGGCGGGAAAAGCTGCCGGGGCTGCAATTCTTTGCGGGGCTCGTTCGTATTCCAGACAGAACGACTGAATTTCGACAAAAACGAGGTATGATCATGTCAACCAAAACGATCTATTCCACTGCCGCGACCCGCTTTGACCTGAGCGCTGCGGCACTTCATATCCTTGCCATGGCGCTGATGCTGATGGACCACCTGTGGGCGACCCTGCTGCCTGCGCAGGAATGGCTGACCTGCGCGGGGCGGGTGGCGTTTCCCATCTTTGCCTTTATGGCGGTGGAGGGCTACTTCCACACCCACGACCTGAAAAAATACACCTTGCGTCTGCTGCTGTTTGCCCTGCTTTCAGAGATCCCCTTCGACCTGATGTACGGCGGCACATGGTTCTACCCGGTGCACCAGAACGTCATCTGGACGCTGCTTTTGGGCATTCTGGGCGTCCATTTGATGGAAACCGTGCGCAAAAAGCAGAAAACATGGATGTACCTGCTGGTATCCGCCCTTGTGGTGGCGGCAGGCGCAGTGCTGGGCACGCTGGGCATGGTGGACTACTACGGTGCAGGGGTGCTGACTGTGTTCATCTTCTACTTTTTTCACGGGCACGGGCGCAAGTGGTGGTGTCTGCTGGGGCAGCTGGTAGCGCTGTACTGGGTCAACGTGGAACTGTTGGGCGGGCTTATGTACCCCATTCAGCTCTTCGGCATGGACTTTGAGCTTTGCCAGCAGGGGCTGGCGCTGCTGGCACTGGTGCCCATCTGGCTGTACCGCGGTCGGCAGGGCTACCACAGCAAGCCTTTCCAGTATGCCTGCTACGCCTTTTACCCCGTGCACATGCTGCTGCTGGTTCTGGTGCTGAATTTCGTGAACCGGTAAGGAGAATGGAGCGCTCCAAAAACATTTTTACGCGTGGGGCGTAGAGAGGAACTTCCGCTGAAAATAGCCAAAGCGTATGCGGAGCCATTCGAAATCGTTCCGCCGGTATAAGGCCGCTGCACAAAGCGCTGTGCGGCGGCTTTTTTTGCGGGAAAACCGACACATGTTCACAAAAAGTTCAGCCTTTTGAGCAAAAAATACTATTTTTTTCGTGTAAAATAGACAACATGGATTGAATGCCGCCCGCGATTGGATTATAATAATAATGTATGCAAAAGCGCATTTGCTGTGTTTTTTATAACGCGTACTGTTTGAAAATGACGTAGATGCGCAATGCGGGAAGCTAAAAAGAAAAAACGCCGTTGCGGGTCTTTGCCGCAAACGACTTGTTTGCCATAGCAGCTGGGGCGTTCCGTTCCGGTTATTTGTCCTTAGGAGGAAAAACAAGGTGAGAGTAGGTCTTGACATCGGTAGCACCACCATCAAGTGCGTGGTGCTGGGCGAGCATGATGAACTGCTGTATTCTACATACGAACGACATTATAGTCATATTCTGGAAAAGGCGCAGGAGCTGCTGCGCCGCATTGACGCCGAGCAGCTGCACGGGCAGAAAGCACTGCTGAGCATTTCCGGCTCGGCGGGCATGGGTCTGGCCGACAGCTGCGGCGTGCCCTTTGTGCAGGAGGTGTTCTCCACCCGCGTGGCGGTCAAACGCTTTGTGCCTGCCACCGACTGCGTCATTGAGCTGGGCGGCGAGGATGCCAAGATCCTGTTTCTGACCAACGGCACCGAAGTGCGCATGAACGGCAGCTGTGCCGGCGGCACGGGTGCTTTCATCGACCAGATGGCCACCCTGCTCAAGATGAGCGCCGACGAGATGAACAAGGCCGCCGAGCAGGCCCAGCGCACCTACACCATCGCTTCCCGCTGCGGCGTGTTTGCCAAGAGCGACGTGCAGCCCCTGATCAATCAGGGTGCCCGCACCGAGGACATTGCCGCCA
>ERZ791909.865-NODE-865-length-23538-cov-22.510880_pt1 | contig 23538 bp, 26 predicted proteins | sample MGYA00510143_ERZ791909 | MGnify/ENA primary metagenome ERZ791909 (study PRJEB30046, sample SAMN00792093) | human gut metagenome | study: EMG produced TPA metagenomics assembly of the A metagenome-wide association study of gut microbiota in type 2... | reverse complement strand
GCCGCTGTGGTGAAATTGGCAGACACGAGGGACTTAAAATCCCTTTCTGGAGACAGAGTACGGGTTCGACCCCCGTCGGCGGCATGTAGAAGCTCAGAATTGTTCGTTGATTCGAATGATTCTGGGCTTTTTCTTTTTATTCCATTTTCTGGAAGTGCTGAGCGGGCGAGAGGGATTTTTCGCGAAAAAAGGAGGAGTCTCTCTCGTGCGTAACCGTGATTTAAGACCCGCTGCCAAGGCAAACCCCACCATCCAACAGGCCTTTGAAAGGTTCCAAAAGTACAACCGCCTCAAGAACCTCTCCCAAGGATCACTCGACTTCTACGCCGCAAAGGGCAGAAGATTCTTTCGGTTTCTGGGGGATACAGAGCAGCCCATCCATACCATCACAGAGGAAACGGTGGAGGACTATATCTTCTATATGAAGGACCAGCAGCTCCACGATACGACCATCAATACGAACCTCCGTATGGTGCGTGCGTTTTTGTACTGGTGTATGGAAAAGAGCTATCTGGAAAAGTATCCGATCAGACTGGTGCGTGCCGATGACCCGATCAAAGAACCCTACACCACCGACGAGCTGCAGAAGCTGCTGAAGGAACCGGACTGCAAAACCTGCTCCTTTGCCGAATACCGCAATTGGGTCATTGTCAACTTCCTGCTTGGTACCGGCTGCCGTGCGTCCACGCTGCTCAACCTGCAGATCGGAGACTTGGACCTTTCCGCCGGGACAGTGTTTTTTCGTCACATGAAGGCGCGTAATCAACAGATCGTGCCGCTCTCTAAGGCACTGGTCAGGATCATGGAGGAGTATCTGGAGCATCGTACCAGCGATTCCACAGCCCCGTTGTTTGTCTCGGAGTATGGCAACCAGATGACCCTGAATTCGCTCGGCAATGCGATTTGGAATTATAATCATAGCAGAGGCGTGGACAAGACCTCTATGCACCTGTTCCGGCATACCTACGCCAAACTGTATATCCAAGCTGGCGGCGACCCGTTCCGTCTGCAAAAGCTGCTGGGACACGCTGACCTTACCATGACCCGGCGGTATGTGGCACTGTATGCGGACGACCTGAGAGCCAACTATGACGCCCTGAACCCTCTAGAGCAGCTGACCCGCCAAAATCGCCACGGAGATAAGATCAAGATGGGGAAGGGGGAGAGAAAGTGAAAATGGGCCAACATCCCTTGAGCAGAACGAGATGATATGGTATAGTGAAATCAAAAAAGGAGACGCGGATCAATATGAGTGATGAAGAGAAGCGCTGGCCATTCGATGGTTTCTACCTGAAGCTGGCTGAGGCACAACGTGAGTATGAGCAGGAGCAGCACATTGACCCTGCCTCGTTGACGGAAGAAGAACGACAGCAAAAATTGCAGGAGATTCTGGATTGTATTAAGGCCTCTCGCAAAAAGAAAAAGGAGGCCGACGAACAGCTTGATCCCATTGTGCCGGAGGAAGAACCGGAAACCGCCGGGGCAACTCCACAGCCTGCAAAACAGTACATCACAGATCTTGTTGGCGAGGATTACAAGAACTGGCATGGGATCGTGGTGCTTGATGCGGGCACGAACTCCGGCAAGACCTATTTTATTCTGAAGACATTGCTGCCGTGGGCATATGAACGTCGTAAGCGTATCCTGATTCTGTGCAATCGCGAAGCTCTGCGCAACCAGATCGAGCGCGATGTGAACCGTTTGGGGAGTATAGAGGTATCCTACGAGGACTATGATCCCGCGCTTGGAGGAATTGTTGACAAAACCGCCATAGACAACAAGTATGAGCACACCATCCGTGTTGAAACATACCAGTGGCTGGAGACCTTCCTGCAAAGGAATGAAGATGCCGCTAAAACTTATCTGAGATCGTTTGATTATATCGTGTCAGACGAGTATCACTACATGGTAACAGATGCCAGCTTCAACGATCATGTGGATGCAAGCTATGAGGCTATTAAAGAGCTGTGGACAACGAAGACCTGCATCTTTATGAGCGCTACCGCCCGCCCCTTCTTTGACTATTGGGAGCTGCGGAATATGATCCCGAAGGGACAGCACTATCGTCTGCCGATGGATTATCGGTTTGTGTCAAGCGTGAAGTTCTTCTACCGTGACGATGACGAACTGGATATCATCCGCCGGGTACAGCAGGGAGAAAAGATTCTCGTTTTTGTGAATACCATCGCCAAGCTACGAAAACTGCGGGACACTCTGAAAGCAGATGGCATAGAGGATGTGGTGTGCCTGTGCTCCAAATACCGTCAGGAAGCGGAGGAATTTGACAAACTGGATGATGTGCTTGTGGGCAATGTTCTGCAGCATCAGGTCACACTGACCACAACGACCCTCTATAATGGTGTGGATATGAAAGACCGTGCGCTGAAATATGTCGTCAGTGAACTGTGGAACCCGCTCGTCAATGCGCAGATCCTTGGCCGCAAACGTCCCTTGGATGAGGGGGATACCTGTGCGGTGTATTTGCTGCATTACCCCAAAGAACGTCTGGAAGGAGAACTTAAAAAAATCGAGAAGTATCAGCTGGAACCGGTCGAGGCATATCGGAAATGGTTTGATGATAGGAAGGCATGGAAGACATACCTGCATCAGCCTGAAACAGTGGAAATACTGAAAAAAAGCCATACAGTCGTTCTGGATCCACGGGAAGGTGAATACTGCTGGCGGAAACGTGCGACCTTGCAGGCTCGTGTAGAACGTGTTTTCCTGTTGCAAATGCTCGAACAGGGGTATCAGACAGAGCTGCTGAAAAAAATCGATGAAAGCCTGCTTGCAAAAGTAGAGCGCCTTGAACCGCCGCCACTGCTTGAGTATCTGGATGACCATCTGAATGAGGAACGCTACTATCAAGATTGGCAGAAAATCTTCTTTGAGCTGGGGCACATCTACAACAAGGCAGATGGACACGCCGAGAAATCGTTGCCAAGCTATACCTTTGCGCGTCAATGGTTGCAGCGCTATGGATATGATCTTGGAAGTAAGCAGAAGCGATTTGAAGCAGGACAAAAGAAAATGGTCTGGTGGGTGACAAAATTAGAAAATTGATGCCTACGAAATTCACTCTACTATATAGAACAGTGAAAAATATAGGCACTGATGTCGCTCTATATTCGACTTCTTTATTTGATTTTTTGCGTGGTCGTGTTAGCCGAGTACTTCTTGAACGGCCGAAGCATGAGGACGGGACAGAAACGCTCGGTTAACATGATCACGCCAACGGAAATCTTGACTAAGCGAACCTGTGAGCTTTTTCAAGATTGGAGTTGATCTAAATGGTATGAGCGTCAGCGAATACCTTCCTCTTTATCAATCCTTCACCAATAGGACGCATATCAGAAATGGGCGACGATTTGATCTTAGTGAAAAATCTCAAATAGTTGAGAAAAATATCTGCTGCAGTGTGATTCTATCTGGATTGATACAATTAAAAAGTATACCTCAAACAGAATATATCGTGTTAACGTATAATATAGGGCGTCTACACTGTGGATATCTTTTGATGGCGGAATTTTGCGCTGTCAAAAATGGACCATTCAAGACAATGCCTATACAACATCGAACAAATCGTTCGGAGTTCAAAAGCTCAACTCCCCTCAAGTTGAGGGTCGATGAACTGTTATCAAAATGATTACGGTTGGAAAAGCTCAGTGGACAAAACGACTGCCGAGATCCATATTCTATCGATGATACGACCAATGAACATTATCCAAATCGGTAAAAGTTCAACAGTCCTCAAAATGAGGAAAGTTCAATTGCACTTGGATAAAGGCGTCGGTATTTCGCAGTAGCCCTCGATTTGAGGGAAAGTAAAACGCCTCATAGTAGATGACGGTCTTTGTTACGCTCGTGACAGACGACAAATTTCCATAACACCACGAAAACTGTAGACAAAGAAATCGCGTTCCTCTGTGTGATTGACTACCTGAGTCCTCATTTTGAGGACACAGATCAGCGGGTCAAGGCGGTCTGCATTGCGCTGATGGGATTGCCGTATGAGACCCTGTACCAAACAGTACGCACCTGCAACGGCCTAAATTGGAGTGAGGTCACTTAGACTGACCCCATCAAGAAAGGTGTCCCCAATTTTGGGGAGATGTAGACGGTGCTCAAAAATGTTCTCTGTGCGCACAAGTGAGTATGCTCAAAAATGAGCGGTCCTCCATGTTCTATAAAACCAATAACGTTTGACCAAAAGTGGTCGAATGAAACTGTTCCCCCACAATTTCGGGGAGCCCCATAATCGAACTGCAAATCCGCCGGGATATGTGCTGTCTGATATTAAACGCGGCTTTTTAAGTTCACTTTCTGACTGAATACTGTATAAAATAGAAGGAGCCCTGCTACTCGTGCTGAGCGGCAGAGCTCTGTTGCTGTTATAGGAAATGATGGTTGGTGTTAGCGTTCAATGATCTCAGTGGTAACTTTCGTTTGACCCTTGCCAAAAAGTCCGGCATAGCCAAAATCAGCCAAATCCTTGAGCTCCTGTGCTTTTTCTCGCGTCTCACGGTAATCTTCACGAAGCAGAGTATCTCCATTTTCATCATGGAATACCGTTTTGACAACGAATTTATTTTCAGCCATAAGCTTACCTCCTGCTGCTGACAGAAGTGGTGACGATGGGCGCGATGTCTATTACCGCAGCTTTCTCATATATGCTTGGGACGTCCTTTTCTGGCTCTCGTAGAAGGTAACGCCAGTAACATCATCCACGACCAGATCATCATAAGGAATGCCCTTTTTGTTCAGATGATCAATGAACCAGCGCTTTTTCAGATAGCACCACGGGGTTCTGCTGAGGTCGCCGTAACTCGATGCAGGCCGCTCACATGCGTTGTAGGTTTTGCCGCAGATGCTCCACCATTCTTTACGCACTCGCTCCCGCATTTGCAGAACCTCAGAGGTGCCATGAAGGCCATGCTCCTCGCCATACTGATAATCTGCCTTCTTGATTTTTGCGTTCTGTCCCGCGCTGACTGCACCAGCTGCACCAAGACCCAACATGCCTAAAAATAACGAAAAAGCGCCTGCCATAATATTATCCTCCTGTATTTTGAAGTGTGTGTTTGCTGTACCTGAAGTCTATCAAACGGTGCGTCCGATAAGATGGACTTATGAGTGCGTTTTTAAAAATATGGAGCGTTCTGGCTGCCGTCGCGCAAGTTTATAGATGACCGCACTATAGCGCGCAAAAAGTCTCCGGTAAGGCCTCCGGTGGCGGGGCACACCTCACTCCGTCAGCCCCAACAGATAATCGGTCGACACCTGATAGAATTGGGCAAGCTGGATCAGATGAGGGATCTCGGGACATTTGTCGTGCTCCCATGCGTAGACTGCCCGGCGGGTCACACCCATGGTTCGTGCAAGCTCGGTCTGGGTATAGCCGTGCGTCAGGCGCAGGTGCTGCAAACGTTCTGATATAATGGTCATGGCTGCTCTCCTTCAATATAATGGGCATCCTCTCACAGCCCGGCGGATCTCTGTCTTTACGGGTGCGCTTTTAAACAACGTCAAGGGTAATGGTGCCGCCTTCTTTGGTGATGATCTCATACTCGGTGGACTGGATATCTCGCAATACCAGCTTTTCAATACTCAGGATGCTGGCAAGGGGGATGGAAAGCATGGTGTGTCCGGCCATGAAATGCAGCTCTGACTTGTTCCGGTGCGTGTGCAGCTGGATGTCTTGGAATGCGATGTCTGCCCCGGTAAAGACGACGCACCCACTGGCTTTGCACTCGGACGTCTCGGCAAGAAAGGTGTCAATAGCGATTTTATAAGTATCCATGAGGAGCCTCCTGTGAATTTATATATAGTACTACTCTCACTCGTGCCCTCGCTCTCTGTCCTGCTGTGATTAGTCAGCCTTCACGAACAGCTCCATGCAGTCCGCACAGATGACCCGCACGTCCTTGGTGCTCCGGATGATAGTACCGCACTTGGGACATACCCACCGCCGGGTGCTGCTCTTTGCTTTGGGAGGCTTGGGCGCTCCGGTCTGACTGCTGCCGGGTGCCTTGCTGCCTGCTCCGGTGCCTGCCATATCCGACCATGCCAGCCGCTCGCCCATCTGGATATCCTGCCAGCCTTGGAAGATGATGAAGTCCAACAGCTCCTCGGACGGGCTCGTGATGGTCCAGCCGTACTTTTCGTGGTGGTCGACGGTCAAGCCGTGTGCCTCGGCCTGCTCCTTAAAGCGCCGGTTGTGATAGACCCCGTTGTTGCTTGTGTCCTTGATACCGGTCTCCATGCAGTATTCGTGTACCATCTCATGCAGCAGGGTGGAAGCGGTCTCTTCAATAGGACGGTCAAGGGTAGCCGACGAAATATTGATCTCGTACTTGTTCTCGCCGCCTGCCTGCCAGACCTTGGAACAGGTGATATGACCATAGGCGGACGGGGTCTTTTTCAGGCTGATGATGGGCTCGGGCAACTTGCCTGCAAAGTAGTGCTTGTTGAGTTCGCGGAACATCTTTTCCAGCTGACCAGCAGCGCGGGAGGTTTTGACAGTCTGTTTCATGATTTTTCGAACCTTTCTATTGATAAAAAAGGCCGGGACAGGTATAATATTGGTGTAGCCCGCCCCGGCGGGTGTGTTGGGCTCTATACAGTGCAAACTTTGGACGGTAGGCGCTGTATGGGGCTTTTTTCGGGTGATGTCAGGTGATGCTCAGACGGGTGCCGGTGACCGTTTTGCTGTACTGGTCGTACAGGTCGGGCGCTACGGCCTTGATGGCTTTGCTGTCGAGCCGGGTGCTGGAGAAATCAGACAGGCGGACTTTGTGGCAGCCTACTTCCAGATAGTTGGTGGAGCGCTCAGCCAGTGCCTCGCGGATCTGGATCTTCAGCTGCTCCTGCTCAGCCTGTGCGGCCTCGATCAGTTGGGCGGCCTCCTTGTACTGCTCGACAAGGGTCAGTAAAACATTGATACTCATGTGCGTACCTCTCTTCAAATCGTTGGGTGAATGGTCGGATGTGAGAACCGGTGTTCCCGATGGCATGAGTATACCAGTTAACGGTATTTGCGTCTATTGACAGAATCAACAACGTTAACTGGTTTGTTTCCGCGAAAAATGCACAATGATACCAATTAACTGGTAATGCAGAAATTTACTATAATAGGTGTATTTATGGCAACAAAAGAAGCGCACAGCAGAGCAAACATAGAATATAATCGGCGACAGGACAACATCATGATTCGACCCTCCAAGGAGATGGGCGCAATAATCCGCCAGTCTGCTGCAGCCGAAAACATGAGTGTGCAGGGGTATGTTTTGCAGACCCTCTACGCAAGAACCGGCGCAACAGGGGGCGGGGTGGTTAAAAATCCAGAGACGGGCTCCCTTTCCTTAGAACAGCGGAGTTGTCTTATCTCCCCAGACCGGGAAAAAATCTTGCGGGATATTCTGCAGGATATCGTGCTGAACACAGCTCCGGGTGAACGAAATGCGCTTTCGGAGATGTTGGTGCAGATTATTAATGAGAGCATAGAGCAAAATGCGGACAGCGTTTATCAGACGATGACGGATTCGTTGCTGTAAAATCGGCCTCTGTCTTTCACAGAAATGTGATGGGCGGGGGCCTTTTTAACGCAAAAAATAACCTGTTCCAAAGCATGTGATAGCTGCATTGACGGAATGCTTACTATACCTACATAATAGGAGCAGCAGGGGAGAGAGTGAAAAATTATGTATTGCAGTGCGATACATCCAGTCTGAATACATGACCAATGTAACAGCATGAACCGATTTTCAGAACGATAAATTACGCCATATTCGATAGGTTTCATTACATCGGAGCGGCTATCTCAACTGAGTATACATTCCAGCGCCAAGGACAACTATATGACCACACATTTTGTCCAACAGTGATTTCATCTGGAGTTTTCATGCGAAACTGGGCAATGTGTAAAAAAGTTCAGGTTGAATCGAAAATTTTTCTAAAACATAAATGGACACATTTCCTCGTATTTCTATTGATTCCCAGATATAACCATGATAGAATAATAAGAGAATTCAGACGGCCACGTAGAAGAACTGGTATCCTCTGTTTTGTGATGGAAGGATACGCCTTGATTGCGGTAAGGAGGTGAATCCGGTGGGCTTATGTCTGTTTGCGAACAATCATGTGATAGATCAAAATAAAAAGCCCACTGCTGTTTCCCTTGCTGGCGTGATGCGCAAAGGTGAAAATGAAGTGGGCTTGTTGAGGTTCTACAAAAATGTGAAATATTGCATACTGGAAGCAATGCACAAGCGGCGTTTGAACTGTAGCATGATGTTCTGGCTTTCATTACGGCCACATTGCATTTGAAATGACCTTGGGCGAAGCTGTCGTCCGAGGGCTTTTGCTTGCCCGGAGATCAGGAATAACGGTCTGCCGGTTTTAGGAAAAGAGGAACGGTTATCTAAAAGGAAGGTGCTTGCGGGAACGGTGTGAGTTAAAGGGATTACTTTATAGCAGTTTGTGTTTTTAATGCGCAAGCAGCATCCGCAAACTGCATATCGCAAATATGCCGTGTTGATAGGGCACTATTTCTGAAAATTGCGATAAAACGAATGACGATAAGAAGTGCATAGACAAGGATTTATGTGAGGAGAAAAAATGGCTACGAATACTGTTGGAATCGATAAGGAAGTTGAAGTTAACCGCAAGGAAAATCTGCGCGACCATCGCCTGTACTGGATCGGACGTCGGACGCAGGACGTGATTCTGTCATCTCTGGCGCTGGTGGTGCTGTCGCCGGTCATGCTGGCTACGGCCATCGCAATTGTGGTGGATGACCCGTCTGCGGGTCCTGTTTTCAGTCAGGAGCGTATCGGCCGCAACGGCAAGCCCTTCAAGTTCTATAAGTTCCGCTCCATGTGCCCCAACGCAGAGGCGAAACTGGACGACCTGCTGGATCAGAACGAGATGGATGGTCCCGTGTTCAAAATCAAGGACGACCCGCGCATTACTCGCGTGGGCAAGTTTATCCGCAAGACCAGTATCGATGAGCTGCCGCAGCTGTGGAACATCCTGAAGGGCGATATGAGCATCGTTGGCCCCCGCCCGGCACTTCCCCGCGAGGTGGAACAGTACGGCGACTACGAAAAGCAGCGTTTGTATGTGACCCCCGGCCTGAGTTGCTATTGGCAGATTGCCCCGCACCGCAATGACCTCTCTTTTGAGGAGTGGATGGATCTGGACGTGAAGTATGTCAAGGAGCGCAGCTTCTGGGTGGATTGGAAGATCATTTTTAAGACGTTTAAGGTGTGTCTGCTGGGGCGTGGGGAGTAAAAATAACAGTATACGGAAAGAAGCGGTTGGAGAGACGAGATCAAAAGAGAACTTAGAAGTACGGTGTTTTGTGTTGCAGTGATAATAGGCACGAAAATCATGGGGGTAAAAAATGCTAAAAGCTGGAGTGAGGTTTGGCCTGCGGCATTGAGATAGGAGACTGATATTATCTGCGCCATAATCAAGAAAAATATGGAGGGAGGTGAGAATGAATGGACAGCAAAATTCAAGAGATGAAATGAACGACATAGTAGCACACTTAGAGTATAACGAAAAAATGAGGTACGAGATTAGGTGTGCTATTCAAAACAAAATGAAAATCTAGATTATTAATGAAAGAAACGAAGAATTAAAAGAACCTGATTATTATCGATAAGATGATGTCTGTAGATATTGCATTAATTAATGGAGGAAAAAAAGATGATTCATTTCAATGTCCCGCCCTTTGTAGGTACGGAGTTCAAGTATATGCAGGAAGCGGTAGAAAATCACAAAATTTGCGGAGATGGACCGTTCACGAAGAAGTGCAATGAGTGGCTGGAGAATAGATTTAAGGCTAACCGAGTTATGCTGACGACAAGCGGTTCAACGGCATTGGATATGGCTGCGCTACTGTGTGGAATCAAACCAGGGGATGAAGTGATTCTGCCCAGCTTTACATTCTCCAGTACAGCCAATTCCTTTGTTCTGGCCGGGGCCACGCTTGTATTTGTTGATATTCGTCCGGATACAATGAATATCGATGAAACGAAAATTGAGGCCGCTATAACTGAAAAAACGAAAGTAATCTGTCCGGTACATTATGCAGGCGTAGCCTGTGAAATGGATACCATTATGGATATTGCAAAACGACATCACCTAATGGTTGTGGAAGACGCAGCACAGGGAGTTATGAGTACCTATAAAGGTAGAGCATTGGGCACAATTGGTGATTTTGGTTGTTACTCCTTCCACGAAACAAAGAACTATTCGATGGGAGAGGGTGGAGCAATCGTTATTAACAACCCTGCATATATTGAAAAAGCTGAAATTTTGCGTGAAAAAGGTACAAACCGTTCGCAGTTTTTCCGGGGACAGGTGGCAAAGTATAACTGGGTCGATTTTGGCGACAGCTATTTACAGAGCGATTTGAATGCAGCATATCTTTGGGCGCAGTTGGAAGCAGCTGATGAAATTAACGAGAACCGGCTTGCGTCGTGGAATCGCTATTATAAGGCTTTCAAACCTTTGGCCGACAAGGGAATTTTGGAACTTCCGACAATTCCGGCTGGTTGTGTGCATAATGCGCACATGTTTTATCTAAAATGCAAAGATTTGGAGACGCGGCAGGCATACATACAATTTATGAAGAAAAACGATATCCTGTGTGTGTTCCATTATGTTCCGCTGCATAGTGCTCCGGCTGGTCTGAAGTTTGGACGTTTCGCAGGAGAGGATGAGCATACAACGTCTGACAGTGATAGACTGGTGCGTCTGCCGATGTACTATAACCTTGCAGAGGAAGATATCCAGAAGGTGATTGATAAGACATTAGAATTTTTTGAGTAAAGGAACGATAGTAAATGAAACCCATGAGAGCAGCAATTATTGTAGGAAAGATGGATTCGGGCGGAAAAAAGAATCTGATCATGGAATATTATCGGCATATTGATCGAAATAAAATTCAGTTCGATTTTATATGTGATTCTGATTCACAAGCAATTCCAGAACAGGAAATTACGGATCTTGGAGGGCGGATTTATAAGATTACGCCATATCAGTACATTCTTCAGAATATGGCTGATATGACGCGCATCTTTAAGCAAAATCAATATAAGGTTGTTCATGCTTACAATAGCACGATGAATCTTTTTCCTATGGCAGTTGCAAAATATTGCAAGGTTCCAGTGAGAATATCGGAAAGTCTATCCATGGCACACGAGGGCGACTGGAAAACGATTCTAAAAAAGATGCTGCGTCCTATGTCAAAGTGGTTTGCCAATTACTATATGTCCTGTGGAGATGATTGTGGCCGCTGGCAGTTTGGCAGTAAGTTATTTGATGCCGGAAAAGTAGATGTGTTCAAGACGGTAATCAATACCGAATTCAATTCGTATGATTCGATAGCCCGTGAAAAAACAAGATCAGAATTTGGTTGGGAAGATAAAATTGTAATTGGCCACATCGGGCGTTTTACTGCACAGAAAAATTCTATTCGAATGATTGAAATCTTTGGGACGGTCGCCAAAAAAGAGCCCAATGCGGTTCTGTGTTTGATTGGTGACGGTGAACTTAAAGAGGGCATGATGAAAAAAATCAATGAGTTGGGAATCGAAAAACAGGTTGCCTATTTAGGGCGAAGAGAGGATATCCAGCAGTTTTACAATGCAATGGATTGCTTTTTGCTTCCTTCCCTCTATGAGGGGCTTCCGGTCGTTGGACTTGAAGCAGAAAGCTGCGGACTCCCAATGTTTTTCTCAACGGAAGTAACGCGAGAAGCCAATGCATGTGAGCTTGGACACTTTATTGCACTTGACGACAGTGATGATGTATGGGCAGATCAGATTTTAAAGGCTTGTAGAGAAAATATGCCTATTAGAAGGAGTCATGCAAAAGAAGTTGCTGCAGCGGGTTTTGACAGTGCATCGGAAGCGCTGCGAATGCAGAAGTATTACTTGGAAGCAGTAGAAAAGGAAACAAAATGATAAGTGTGATTGTACCGGTGTATGGGGTTGAAAAATATCTGGATAAATGCGTCCAAAGTATTTTGGCACAGACATACAGAGATTTTGAAATTCTTTTGGTGGATGATGGGTCGCCAGACAATTGTCCACAATTATGTGATGCTTACTCACAGAAGTATGATTGTGTTAGGGCGTTGCACAAAAGCAATGGTGGATTATCCGATGCAAGAAACTTTGGAATTAAGTATGCAAGAGGAAATGACGTTACATTTATTGATAGTGACGATTTTGTCGCACCGGATTATTTGGAAGTACTTGTTCGATTAAAGGAAAAATGTCAGTCGGATATTGCTGTAACAGGAATTTATAAATATAGTTCGTTCGATAAAATTACGGAGAAAAGAGACGAAGCTCAGGAGTTCTGCTATACAGGAATAAAGGCGTTAGAAAAAATGCTGTACCAGGACACATTGGACACCAGTGCTTGTGCAATGCTGTTGCCTACATCAATTGCCAGAAAATATCAATTTCCGGTAGGAAAATACCACGAGGATGAGTTTACTACGTATAAATACTATTCATCGGTAAAGTGTGTAAGCGTTACGACACAAAAAAAATATTTCTATTTGCAAAGGGAAGGCAGCATTATGCACGTTTTTGGTCAAAGCTCTTTAGACGAGTTAGATGCTGCGGATAATCTTGTAACATTTTGTGAGAAAAATTATCCGCAGTTGACAGTTGCTGCAAAATCTAAAAAGTTCAGCGACTACTGCCAGGTTTTATTAAGTAATAAAGATATAAAAACGACGTGCCCGCAAGTGTATGCCAGAATTTGTGATTATCTGGATAACGTAAAATTTGAAATTGTGCGAGACAAAAAATGCAGATTCAAAAATAGAATGGCAGCACTGCTCTGTATTATAAATAAAAACCTGTTATTTACGGCACAAAAATTCGCAGAGGCAAGGACTGCATCATGAGGATCTATTTGATTGAAATTTTTCTTGTGTTTTTGCTGTGGCAGCTAAGGAAATATAAAGTAAAAAGCATAAAAAACACAACAAACGGAAAAAATTTTTTTCTATGCTGTTGTTTTTTAATGTTTGGAATGACAATGGCACTTAGAAAGTACACAGTTGGAACCGATGCAGCAACGTATTATAGGATGTATCAAAATATTGCACAGTCATCGTCTTTAACACAAGCACTAAAGGTATCACAAATTCCAAGCGCGATTGTATATGTTGGAATGCACTACTGTATCACAAGAATCGTTTATTTTCCACAGCTTGGTATGTTTGTGAACTCTCTTGTGATTGCTGTGGGATTCTTTGAATTTATAAAAAGAAAATCGAAAGATTACTGTTTATCATGTGTTCTATTTATAGGGTTGACATTGTTTTACGAAAGTATGAATGGAACAAGACAGTTTATGGCAATTTCGTTGGCAATTAACGCTTTTGCAATCCTTGAAAAAGATCGTAAAAATTATAAAGGCTGGCTGCTTTTTATTTTAGCCGTAGGTATCCACAACACAATTATTACATTTGCACTTTCTTATTTAGGAGTTGTGATAACAAAACGCTGTAAAAACATCCGAAAAATCCACTCTATTTCAACACTTGTATCAGTGTGTGGGGCAATGCTCTTTACAGCAGGTGTCCAGATTATTGTAAGAATTTTTCCCTATTACGAAATGTATGTAAATGGGAAAAATCCTGCGCAGGTGTTTGCTTCCAGCGGAAAGGGTCGGATTGTAATTTTATATTTGATCCTATTTGCAGTATTGACAGCAGCAAGTTTGTTGGTGGGTAAAAAATCAAAACCTGATGGAATGGAAGCATATCATTTTGGATGTACCTTTTGTTTGGTGATGGGCATGATTTTTTCCAAGAACGTTTTGATGAGCCGGATACTCTGGCCGTTTCTAGCATTGCTTGTGGTTTACTTGCCTAATTTATTGAAACAATGCGCGAACATAAAAAACCGGAAACTTTTATATGTAATTAGTCTATGTCTGCCGTTAGCCTATAGTATGCTTCACCTTATCGAGGATAAGAGCGGAATTGTTCCGTATATTCCGTTTTGGCAGAAATGAAGAAGATTATAAAAGTACGTTATGGGCGGACTACAGCATATAAAAGTTGTGGTGGGGAGGAGTAAGCAAAATGATGAAAGAACAGTTGGACAGCATCGAAGTAAAGGAAGAACTATGCAGGATGCTAAAAGAACTGGATGAGTATCTAGGAAGGCACGAAATTCAGTATTCCATTATGAGCGGAAGCATGTTGGGGGCTGTAAGGCACGGTGGATTTATTCCGTGGGATGATGATATTGATATTGCTATTTTACGAAAAGATTATGATCGGCTGATTGAAATATTGCGAAAAAATAAACGGATTAGTGCGAAATTGGAGATATCTGGCTATGAAGTCGATAAGACCGACATGCCATTCTTGAAAGTCTACAATAAGTCGATTGTAGTAAAGGATAACCTCGCAAACGATTCATCCGAGTTATGGATTGATATTTTTCCATTTGATAATGTGCCAGATCATGGAACATGGTCATATTGTCAATGCGTTAGAATGATGCAAAAATTATACCAGAAAAATTTGGAAGCAAATGGCTTTTATACATTGGAGGCAACCAGAAAAAAAGGAATTTATAATTATCTGAACAAGATAGTGGTCTGGATTGCTGGAAAATTCGATAAAGAAAAACTGGTTGAACGGTATATCGGTTTTTGTAAAAAATATAAGAATCAAGAATGCCACTATATTCAAGATTTGACGTGGGGGACAAAGGCAGTTCCACATGCGTTGTTTGATGAAATTGCTGATTACCAATTTGAGGATATTACGGTTAAAGGTATCAAAGACTATGACACCTATCTCAAATACGTTTATGGCGACTATATGAAGCTCCCGCCAGAAGACCAACGGGTAAACCATGGCATTAAAGCATGGAGAGTAATGGACAATGAAGAATAAGGTAACCCTACTGAATATGATATCAGGGGTAGTTCTACAGTTTTTTACCCTTGTGAGCGGTTTTATTCTGCCCAAAATCATTCTTACCTGCTTTGGTTCGGAAGTAAATGGACTGGTATCATCGCTCAACCAGTTTTTGAGTTACATAACGCTGGTAGAGGGTGGAATCACAGGTGTTATTGTTGCAAATCTGTATAAACCCATTGTGGAGCAGGACAACAATAAGATTTCCTCGATTCTTGTAACAGCGGATCGCTTTTATAAAAAAATCGGAGCTCTTTTTATTGCCTATTCGGTTATTCTGTCTATTATATATCCGCTGCATTTTAAAACAGAGTTTACATTTTCGTATGTGTGTTCACTGACATTGATTCTTTCGCTCACGCTTTTAATTCAGTATATGTATTCGCTGACATTGCGAACACTCCTGAACGCAGACAAAAAGGGCTATGTCGTGAATTTCACGCAGACACTCATCGTGATCTTCAATGTCTTGTTTGCGCTGATCTCGGTTTTTATTTACCCCAGCATTCACGTTTTAAAGTTGATAAGCGGTTCACTCTTTCTTCTACAGCCGCTCATATTCAACCGGTATGTAAAAAAGAACTATAAAATCGATTGGAAAGTTGAGCCTGATAATTCCCTTATAAAATCCAGATGGAATGGGTTTGCAATCAATCTGGCGGCATTCATTCATAACAGCACGGATGTTACTGTCCTTACATTTCTGGCAAACCTGAAAACCGTTTCAATTTATAGCGTTTACAGTCTTGTCAGCAGTGGAATTAAGCAAATGATCAATGCATGTCTGTCCGGGATTGCACACACGGTGGGACAGGCCTATGCAAAGAAAAACTGGAAAGAACTGAACCAAAAACTGGATATATATGAATACATCGTTTTAATTCTGGTATTTTTCTTGTTTACCGTAACAGCATTGCTTATCACCCCATTTGTGCAGCTTTATACCAAAGACATTGTGGATACAGACTACAATCAGCCGCTGTTTGGATTTTTGCTGGTTCTGGCGGAAGCGTTGTATCTGATCAAGCTGCCGCACCTGAATCTGGCCTATTCGGCCAATAAATTCAAGGAAATCACGGTGCCGGCCTACATCGAAGCGATGCTGAATATTATGATCTCGGTGGCGCTGGTAAAATGGATTGGCCTGATCGGTGTAACCATCGGTACGATTGTTGGAATGACCTATCGGATGGTGTTTCATGTGTATTACACAAGCAAAATCGTTCCGGGGCGGGCGCAGTGTATTTTCTACCGGAAGCTGTTTTTGTTTGCTGCGGGTGCAGGAGGGGGCTTTGTCTTCTGCTATAAACTGCTTCCCCTCCAGACCGTTACGGTTGGAAGCTGGATTGTTCACGCAATTTTTTACTGCGTTGTAATGGGGGCTATTCTGCTTGCAATCAGTATCTTGTTCTTCCAGAACGAAATGAAATTCTTTTGGAAATATGTAAAGAGGTAATAATATGAATATTGTGATTGTTTTAGCCGGAGGAACAGGAACTCGACTGGGCGGAGATATTCCTAAGCAATATATTGAGGTCTCAGGCAAACCAATTATTTCTTATTGTTTGGATAAATTTGAGAATCACACTCAAATTGACAATATTGTAATCGTGGCTTCTGAAATTTGGCAAGACTATATTATGTCTTGGATAGAAAAGGATAATCTAAGTAAGTTTGCTGGTTTTGCACCGGCAGGTAGTAGCAGACAGCATTCTATTGTTAACGGTATGATTAAAGCAAAATCTATTGGGGCAGTTGCAGATGATAATATAATAATCCATGATGCCGCTCGACCAAATGTTTCAGAACGTATAATTTCACAATGCATGGATAAGTTGTCGGAGTATGATGGTGCTATGCCTGTCCTTCCGGTTAAGGATACGATTTATTTAAGTGAAAACGGAGAAAACATCACGTCGCTTTTAAATCGGGATCAACTTTATGCAGGACAGGCACCAGAGAGCTTTAAATATGGGAAATATCTTGAAATTCACAATGGCATGACAGAAGAAGATTTGTCTAAGGTAAGAGGAAGCAGCGAAATTGCTTACAGACATGGATTGAAAATTTGTATGATACCTGGTGATGAATGCAATTATAAAATCACCACAAAAGAGGATTTAAACAAGTTTGTAAGGGAAATGGAGGAACGTTAAGAATGAAAGGATATTCGTTACATGCAGTTAATGATCTTCGCTATGAAGAGCTTGAATATCCGGAGTGCGCAACGGGGTGGTGTGTAGTAAAAGTTAAAGCCGCCGGAATTTGCAGTTCTGATATTCCGAGAGTATATACTAAGGGAACGTATCATTTTCCGACGATACCCGGACACGAATTCTCTGGTGTGGTTGACAAGGTTGCTGATAAGGAAAATGAAACCCTTGTAGGAAAAAAAGTAGGGATATTTCCGCTGATTCCATGCCGCAAATGTCAGCAGTGTAAGGATGGACACTATGAAATGTGTTCTAACTATGATTATGTGGGATCAAGAAGAGATGGCGGATTTGCGGAATATGTAGCTGTACCGGTTTGGAATTTAGTGGAGTTATCGGATGAAATCTCATTTGAAGAAGCTGCCATGATGGAACCACTTGCGGTAGCATTACATGCAATAAAGATTGCTAACGTCAAAAATGGAGACACAGTTGCAATTATTGGAACTGGAATGATTGCCTTTGCAGCGGCTCAATGGGCAAAAAAACTGGGAGCGGCAGAAGTGATTGTTGTTGGACGTTCAGAGAGCAAGCGTAAAATTGCAGAAAATATTCCGGGAATTGGGTATGCAACATTTGAAAACTGCAAAGAGGAGTTTGATGTTGTTCTAGAAGCAGTGGGCTCGAATAGTGCAATTGATACAGCGATTAATATGGTTAAAGCTGGAGGAAGACTTGTTTTGATGGGCAATCCAGAGGGAGAGATTGATCTTAATCAAAATACATACTGGAGAATTTTAAGAAAGCAATTACATATAGCGGGAACTTGGAATTCCTCGTATGAAAAGAACCATGACTGTGATTGGTCTGAAGTAAAAAGTGCCTTGGAAAATCATGAAATTAAGGCATCGGCATTGATTTCACATTTCTATCATCAAGATGATTTGAAAGTAGGAATGGCGTTGATGCATGACCACAAGGAACCATATTGCAAAGTAATGACACTATGGAACAGAGGAGAGTAAGTGACACAATGGGTGAAAGTAAAATATCTGCCTCGATGATGTGTGCAGATTTGATTAATTTGAAAGATACAATTAAGACATTTGAAGATAAGGAAGTCGAATATCTTCATATTGATGTCATGGATGGAGAGTTTGTTCCTAATTTTGGATTAGGAGTGGATTATATTCGCGGTTTACGAGAATTGACAACAATACCATTGGATTTACATTTAATGGTTAAGGATCCTGAATATAAATTGCAGTGGATTGGGATAAAAGAAACCGATATAGTTTCTATTCATTATGAAAGTACGTATCAGGTTCAAAGAGCATTAGATTGGTTAGTGCCATTTGGCTGTAAACGTTTTTTAGCAATTAATCCGGCAACACCTATATATGTACTTGAAGAGGTGCTGGACTATATTGATGGAATAAATTTACTAATGGTAAATCCGGGATTTGCTGGACAAAAAATCGTGCCGAGTACTTTAAAAAAAGCTGCAAGAATCCAAAATTTTTTGAGAGAGCGAAATAATGATCATATTATTATTGAGGTAGATGGTAATATTACCCCGGAAAATGGTGCAAAGTTGAAAAAGTATGGGGCTAGTATTTTTGTCTGTGGGACATCGAGTATATTTAGAGGAGAAGTGTCCGATTATAAAGATAACATAGAAGTGTTCAGAAAGTACGTTGAATAAGTATAAAAAATCTATTTGTGAAAACATGACAGTAATGCTTGGTTATGCTATCCTTATGCAGTTATTTGCAAATGATGAAACTTTCTACTGCCTAAGGCATATATGTTTTCTTTGATTTGGGATGAGTTAAAAATGGGAAAATACTTTGGAACTGACGGCTTCCGTGGCGAAGCTGGAATCACGCTGACCGCTGACCACGCCTACAAGGTTGGTCGTTTTCTGGGCTGGTACTACAACGCTCTGCGTGAGCGTAACGGCAACAACGAGCCTGCCCGCATCGTCATTGGCAAGGATACCCGCCGCAGTTCCTATATGTTCGAGTATAGTCTGGTGGCCGGTCTGACTGCTTCTGGCGCAGACGCCTACCTGCTCCATGTCACTACTACGCCCTCCGTGGCCTACATCGCCCGTGTGGATGACTTCGATTGCGGTATCATGATCTCTGCCAGCCATAATCCCTACTACGACAACGGAATCAAGCTGATCGACTGCTACGGTGAGAAAATGCCCGAGGAAACGCTGCTGCTGGTGGAGGACTACATCGACGGCAAGCTCCATGTGTTCGACAAGGACTGGTCGGAGCTGCCCTTTGCCCATCGGGAACACATCGGCTGCACTGTGGACTATGTGGCAGGCCGCAACCGTTATATGGGTTATCTGATCTCTCTGGGCATCTATTCCTTCAAGGGCGTGAAGGTCGGTCTGGACTGTGCCAACGGTGCAAGCTGGAATATCGCTAAGTCTGTTTTTGACGCTCTGGGCGCAGATACCTACGTCATCAACAACAAGCCCAACGGTCTGAACATCAACAACAACGCTGGCTCTACTCATATCGAGGGTCTGCAGAAGTTTGTGGTGGAGAACGGTCTGGATGTTGGCTTTGCCTTTGATGGTGATGCCGACCGCTGCCTGTGCGTGGACGAGAAGGGCAATGTCGTCACCGGTGACCATATCCTGTACATCTACGGCTGCTACATGAAGGAGCACGGCGAACTGATGAACAACACCGTGGTCACCACGGTCATGTCCAACTTTGGCCTGTACAAGGCCTTTGACGAGCAGGGCATTGGTTACGCTAAGACCGCAGTGGGCGACAAGTATGTCTATGAGTACATGGCTAAGAACGGCTGCCGTATCGGTGGTGAACAGAGTGGCCATATCATCTTCTCCAAGTACGCCAGCACCGGTGATGGTATCCTGACCAGCCTGAAGATGATGGAAGTCATGCTGGCGAAGAAGATGCCTATGAGTAAGCTGGCTGAGCCCCTGAAGATCTACCCGCAGGTTCTGGAGAACGTCCGCGTGACCGATAAAAAGGCGGCGCAGAATGACCCGGCGGTGCAGGAGGCCGTCAAGGCAGTGGCTGAAGCACTGGGCGATACCGGTTGTATTTTGGTGCGCGAGTCTGGTACGGAGCCTCTGGTGCGCGTAATGGTGGAAGCCCCCGACCACGATACCTGCCAGAAGTATGTCTCTCAGGTCGTGGAGGTCATCAAGAACAAGGGCTACGCCGTTTAACGTATATTCTGCTGATATATATTTCTTGCCATCCAATATTTGTAATGCTATACTTATATTATAAATACTGAATGGAGGTGCCCCTTATGCCCCGTCCCAAAGGAAGCAAGAACAAGCCCAAGACCGCAAAAGCCACTGTTGGCTTTGCTGGACAGCTTGCCGAAACGCAGTCCGCAAAGGAAGCTGCTGCCGCCGAAATTGCATCTATCACTGCTAATATCGACACTCTGAAAGCTGACCTGAAAACCAAGAAGGCAGAGCTGAAATCTATCGACAAGGAAATCGCCAGAATCGAAACCAAAAAGGTCAAGGCTGAAACCAAAGCAGCGGAATCCGCGAAGAAAGCTGAAGCAGAGGACGTGCTGAAAAAGTTGCTGGCCAGCGGCGTGAGTGCAGACGAGATCCTCGCAAAACTGAAATAAACTTTTCAGACCTCAAACCGTGTGGGTGTGGTTGCAAAATCTCATCCATACGGTTTTATAATAGAACAATTGCTTCATATCGAACAAAATATGCCTGCCTCTTACTCAATCCCTCAAAATCACTTCCGGTGAAATTTCAGCAAAAGAGGTAGCAGGGGAGAGCACAGGCAAAGTAGTTACTGGGCAAATAAACAGCAATGAACATCACAGATAAGAAGTAATCGAATCCGTCAGCACATTAAAACAGCTTCAATCTCTTCAAAAATCAGAGGAAATCCATCACTCAATTCCGTCCATCAATGTACCAATCAAACCGTAATTCAACCCGTCATCACCCACCCTGAGGAGCGCATCTGGGCAGGGCAAACGCCCCGGGTCCCGGGCGCTCCGAAGATCAAGCACGACAAGATGAAACAATTTTACATGATTGACATGGGGCGAAAAATGTGGTAATATCGTCTTATCAAAAAAGTGCGAATCCCTCTCGCTCGCGAAGGAAAAATCTCTCTCGCAACGAAAAATAAGACGATACAACGAATAAAAACCGAGTTTGCCGAAGGCTGGCAGACACGAGGGACTTAAAATCCTTTTCTGAAGACAGAGTATGGGGTTGCCCCCGCTGGAGACATTGAAAATCTCAGAATTGTTCGTTGATTCGAATGATTGTCGGACTTTCTTTTTGCTCTGCTTTCTGGAAGCTTTGGAGAGGTGAGGGGAATCATTCTTGCATAGACGATGCCGTATGGACGCGTTTACAAGAACCTTTCCATGCGGGGCCATAGTGAAATATTTTTATATCAAACAGACTGCCCCCAAAGTAGCTCGCATCAAATCGCGCTGCTTTGGGGGCAGTTTTACACTTTGCGGGGGATGGGCGGGGCGCTGTCGTCCGTAAGGCCGAGAATATAATCGGTACTGGTATGGTAGAGACCGGCAAGCTGGATCAGCACCTCGGTGGGGATATCCCGCTTGCCGGTCTCGTAATTGGAGTAGCAGACCTGTGTGCATTTCAGATACGCCGCAACATCCTTTTGCAGCAGATCACGATCCTCCCGCAGATCCCGGATACGTTGATACATGGTATTTACCTCAAAGGCTTTATTTAAGGTAAAGTATAGGCATAACGAAATGTTATATTGACATATAAAACAAAATGTTATATCATAGTATCGCGCCGGGAACAGCTGTGAATCTCCGGCGCAAAAGGGGAGAGCATCATGAAACTGGAATTCCGGCAGACGGTGACCTGCAACCACCTTACGCTTGCAAGGGTCTGCAAAACTATCGACTGGCAGCAGCCACTGCCCCGGTGCGGAGAATATGTGGCCGGGCTGGATACGCTGGACGGCGAACCGGAACTGCCGGTGCGCAAACTGCTGCACCGGGCACAGGACGGCGGCTGCCTTGCGGAGCTGCCGGGCTTCAACATTGCGCAGCTGCGGCTTTCTTACCGGGAGCTGGAGCAACTGGCAGCAAAAAAAGGCTGGACGCTGCAAAAGCTGTAAAAAACTTAAATTTCCCTCTTGCATTCTGGCTGATTCGTGCTATAATAGTAAGGCAATCGTTTCCAAGGCCGCTCGACGGGGTAGCCGATATTGAAGGTTGTGATGGGCACATACATTAAATATGGCCCCAATACGTCAGAACCAGAATTGAGGTGAAAAGAATGAAACAGGGTATCCATCCGAACTACGTTGACTGCACTATTACCTGCGCTTGCGGTAATGTCATCAAGACTCGTTCCACCAAGCCCGAGATCCACGTCGAAGTTTGCTCTAAGTGCCATCCTTTCTACACTGGCAAGCAGAAGCTGGTTGACACCGGCGGACGTGTTGAGCGCTTCAACAAGCGTTTCGGCCGTAAGTAATTATAGCCTATCTCATGCCGCTTCCTTCGGGAGGCGGCATTTTTGCGTTTCGCGGTGGCAAATATTTCGCTTTCCCACACAGGATTGTCTTATTTTGAACACATTTTCCATCTAAACTAAAGCAGTTCCAAACCGGAAAGCGCTGGTTCTACGCCGCTTTCCACAAAACAGCTTCTGAAATAAAAGGAGAGTTTGCTGTGATCGAAGTTTCTCACCTGAGCAAGTCCTACGGCAGCCGCCCTGCCGTGCAGGATCTCTCGTTTACGGTGCCGGACGGCCAGATCTACGGCCTGCTGGGGCCAAACGGCGCGGGCAAATCCACCATTATGAATATCCTTACCGGCTATCTGGCGCCCACCGAGGGCGAGGTAAAGGTAGCCGGCTTCCGTCTGCCTGAGCAGGCGCAGCAGGCCAAGGCCTGCGTGGGCTACCTGCCGGAGCAGCCGCCGCTCTACCCGGAAATGACCGTGCAGGAGTATCTGGACTTTGTGGCAGAGCTTAAGGGGGTAAAGCACGCGCAGCGCAAACAGCAGGTGCTGGCCGCTGCTCGCCGCACCGGGCTGGAAGAAGTGCTGCCCCGGGTCATCCGCAGCCTGTCCAAGGGCTATCGTCAGCGGGTGGGCATTGCGCAGGCGCTGCTGGGCAGCCCGCAGCTTATCATTCTGGATGAACCCACCGTAGGGCTGGACCCCGCGCAGGTCATCGAGATCCGCAACCTCATCCGGGAGCTGGGCAAGGCGCACACGGTCATCCTGTCCAGCCACATCCTCAGCGAGGTGCAGGCGGTATGCCAGCAGGTGCTTATCCTCTCTAAAGGCCGTCTGGTGGCGGTAGGCAGCCCGGAGGAGCTGGGCGAGACCCTGAACCCGGGCAGCCGCCTGCGTGCCACCGCGCAGGGCGAG
>ERZ791909.834-NODE-834-length-24168-cov-2.723303_pt1 | contig 24168 bp, 19 predicted proteins | sample MGYA00510143_ERZ791909 | MGnify/ENA primary metagenome ERZ791909 (study PRJEB30046, sample SAMN00792093) | human gut metagenome | study: EMG produced TPA metagenomics assembly of the A metagenome-wide association study of gut microbiota in type 2... | reverse complement strand
TCTCCTTTCTTAAAGAGTACTACCCCGGCATTGAATCTCCCGGATACATTGAAGCGCTGCCCAAACAAGAATTACTGTGTTGCCTATGTCTGCTCGACAGCATTCTATTTTCTATCGAACAGGAATACTATACATGTACCGTTACAGAACTGATCCGCCTATATCGATGCAGAGAAAGAGTAGTGAAACGTTTCCTTTAAGAGAATATTTATTCAAGAAAATGAATACGATAATAAAGGATTGCAAGAGTATACACTTTTCTACAACAAGAATGTACATTCTTATGTATCAAGAATGTACATTTTTGCGATACAAAAGTGTACATTCTTTTAAGCATTGATTATCACGAGTTTACAGCAACAGAGTTTCTACCGCTGCTGCATCTTTATGGAGTTGTGCAATAAGCCCTTCTATCCCGTCAAATTTCATCTCAGGACGGATGTATTGCACAAAAGAGATACGAATAAATTTATCATAGATATCTGAATGGAAATGAAGGATATGCACTTCAATACTTCGATTCATCCCATTATTAAGTGTAGGGCGATGACCAATATTCAACATACCGGCATAGGTACATCCATCAAAACTGACTTGCACAGCATATACTCCATCCGCAGGGACAAGCTTATCAGGATCGTCTACACTGAGATTAGCTGTTGGAAAGCCTATTTTACGTCCAACCTGATAACCGCTAACCACCGTCCCATCCAAAAAATAATCATACCCAAGACAACGCGCAGCCATCTTAACATCTCCCTGATGGAGATAGTCACGAATCACGGAAGAACTGATATGGATCTCCTTATATATATACGCGCGCGCAAGAACTATCTGCATACCGATTTCTTCACCATAACGGCAATAATCTTCAAAGCTCTCACTACGATTATGACCAAAGCGATGATCGTAACCAATTACAAGCGATTGTACCTGGTAACGTTCCTGCAAAATGGTAGTCATAAAATCCCGGGCAGTAAACCAGGATATCTCCGGAGAAAAATCGAGCATAATGCAATAATCTACTCCGGTTTCAGCCAGTAATGCAATCTTTTCGTCCTGCGTAGTGAGTAACTCCGGATGATAATCGGCCTTCATCACCTTACGGGGATGAACAGGAAAAGTAATCAAAGCCGAACGTAACCCACGGGTAGCAGCTACCTCCTTCACCTGTTCAATGAGGAAACGGTGACCTGTATGTACTCCATCGAAAAATCCAATGGTAGCCACACATGGCTCGAGTAATGTACCCGGTATATTACGAATAATCTGCATCAGTCAGTAAAATCGGTTTAATTAAAGATATGGCTCCAATTTTCGTTTGCCTGCGGCGTATAAGTAGAAATACCCAATGCCTGGGCTGCCAGACAGTTCGCCTCCGAATCATCAATAAAAAAAGTCTCTTTCGGGTCGATATTGGCATCTGCAAGTACTGTTTCAAATATCTCTGTATCGGGCTTTACCATCTTCATCTCAAACGAAAGATATATCTTTTCAAAATAATCTTCCACCTGGAAGCCACGATAAGGAAAAACATTCTCACAAGACCACTTCCAATGAATATCGTTGGTATTACTCAACAGATAAACCACATACTTTTCACGAAGTTTCAGCAATAAATCAAGTTTGTAAGTAGGAATATCCACCAGAAAAGAGTTCCAGGCATCATCAATCTGCTGATCTGTTAATGGCTTCCCTACCATCTGCCGGATAACGTCACGAAACTCAGCAGAAGTTACCAATCCCTTTTCCTGCTGCATAAAGATACCCTGCTGATGATAAACATTCAACAGTTCATCTACATTTTGCAATCCCAACTTTTTAAAATTCTCAATACAACGCGGACGATCGAGATTTATCAGAACGCCCCCAAAATCAATAAGAAGGTTTTTTATTCCTTTTCTTTTCATCTTTTATTTATGTATTAAACGCTGAACGAAGCGGATAAGTTCTCCCACCCACAGAACGAGTGATGAGGTACCTATTATGATCAGCCACGTCTGCCAGTCGAGCGGTTCGGTACGGAATACTGCTCCACCAAACTGTACGATCAGAATCTGTCCGCCAAGGATAGCAATCACAATCAGCTCCATGCCATACGATTTGGAAAGTCCCTTAAATGCCGAGTCGTTTGTTCCAAACACACGGGCATTGAACAGGTTCCAGAATTGCAGCATAACAAAGAAAGTGAAGAAGATTGTAAGACGGTGCACGGTCATTCCACCTTCAGCATTCGTATAATAGTAAATCATACCCAACAATACTATCAGGAAAACGGTACCGACCCCGAATATATTGTACTGCATCGCTTTACTGATAATAAAATCAGTGCTGCGACGGGGTTTTTCATTCATCACGGTTTCACTTGGCGGAATAGAAGCCAATGCCAGAGCAGCAAATGTATCCATAATTAGGTTCACCCACAACATCTGAGTCACGGTCAGCGGCAAAGCTGTGCCCATAAATGAACCGAGCAATACGATAAGCAGTGCAACAAAGTTGATTGTAAGCTGGAATACAATAAATCGCTGGATATTTTTATAAAGCGAACGTCCCCACATCACAGCCGTACCGATACTGTTGAACGAATCGTCAAGCAAAGTAATATCGCTGGCTTCCTTGGCTACGGAAGTTCCCGTACCCATTGAAAGTCCTACTTGTGCATGGTTCAATGCGGGAGCATCATTGGTTCCGTCACCGGTTACAGCAACTACAGCCCCTTTCTGTTGCAGCAACTGCACCAGACGTTGTTTATCAGTAGGACGGGCACGAGACATTATCTTCAAATCCATCACCCTGTCCAGAGCTTCCTCATCGGTCAACTCGGCAAAGGCAGTACCGGTAATCCGGTTACGTTCCGTATCCTCGGAATTCCAAAGTCCTATCTGACGGGCTATTTCAGTAGCCGTACCCGGAGTATCGCCCGTTACAATTTTAATGCCAATACCTGCCGACTGGCATTTTTCCACAGCAGCCGGAACGTCGGGACGAATCGGATCGGAGATAGCAACAACCCCTAAGAAGTTAAGATCATTGGCAGCAACCAACTCGACACAATCATTAGGTGCATTATCATCCACTATTTTAAAAGCGAATCCTAACGTACGCATTGCCATATTTTGATAGCCCAACAACTGCTCTTCTACCGTAGAACGATATTCAACCGTATCCACCCGCTTGCCGTCGAGGATTACCTCCTTACATTTTCCAAGTACAATTTCGGGAGCACCTTTTATATATAGCACTTTTTTACCGATAAGGGGAGACTGTACCAAAGTAGCCATAAACTTACGCTCGGTAGAGAAAGTCAGCTGATCCAGTACAGTAACCTGTTCACGGAATTCCAGATAGTTCTGTTGTTGAGCGTTGAGCCACAAAAGCAATGCTACTTCCGTAGGATTTCCTACACCTTTTGGTTTTTCACCTTCACCGGTTTCTTCAAGAAAAGCGGTAGAATTGGCACTGATACCTTCTATCACCAATTTGCTGATATCATCACCGGCAAGTACACCTCCATCTTTTAATCCATAGAAATTCGGTTCATGTACCTGCATCAGGTTCTGAGTCAGCGTACCAGTCTTATCCGTACAGATAACGGTAATAGCTCCCATCGTCTCACAAGCATGCATTTTACGCACAAGATTGTTGGTAGAAAGCATGCGACGCATATTCAGAGCTAAGCTGAGCGTCACACTCATCGGCAAACCTTCGGGTACCGCAACTACAATCAATGTAACAGCCATCATGAAGTACTTCAGTACTATCTGGGCTATGGCCATATAGTTATGCCAACCTACGATTTCATTGGCCGAAATATAGTGATATAAGTCTTTTGAAACAAAAATGATAAAAGTAGCTCCTGCTACAGTAAAGCCAATCTTACCTATCAGTTTGGCCAGTTTGGTAAGTTGTATGTTCAGCGGAGTAGGTTCACCACTCTGTTCCGTACTTTGGCGGGCTACCTTTCCGATTTCCGTAGCATCACCAACACGAAGCACCTTCATCATACCGTGACCATCAACTACCGTCGTACCCCGCATCACCATGTTGGAGGCATAAGTCGCTTCGTCGTCAAAATCAGCTTCGACAATCGTCTTATTGATAACCGGCTCACCCGTCAGATTGGATTCATTGACCTGTAGAGAGATGGCTTCCACCAACTCACCATCGGCAGGAATCTCCTCACCGGTCTCAAGCACTACAATATCTCCTACTACAATGTCTTTTCGGGGGATTTCCTGAATTCGTCCGTTACGAATCACTTTTACAAGTGTTTCTTCGTTGACAGCATTCAGCAAATCAAATTTTTTGCTTGCATCATACTCAAAAAAGAAACCGATACCAGTAGCCAGCAAAATAGCAACTATGATACCGATAGTCTCAGCATACTCATTCTCTATAATCGAAATAATCAGAGAGAAAACAGCAGCAACGAGCAGTACGCGTACAACAGGGTCTTCAAACTTTTCCAGATAAAGTTTCCAAAGAGAAGGACGTTTAGGAGGTGTTAATAGATTTACACCATTTTTTTCCCGACTTTCCAAGACCTCACTATCTGTAAGGCCTAAATGATAATAGTCATTGTTTTTTGCAGTCATTCAGATACATGCGTTAAATTTAGGTTGCAAAAATACAACATTAAATCGGCATAGAATGTTTATTAATTTTTTTTAAGGAGTAACATTTCCGTGCATTTTAGTCTTTGCCAATGCACGCTCTGCCTGCTTTTGACGAGTGATATCATGGACAGTGATCACCATCCGGTCTTCACCGTTTAACAAAAGATAAGTTCCGGAAACAACAGCGTCGCATTCTACGGATTCATAACCAGAGGTACACACGTTTAAGGTAGCTTCCAAATCTGTAAAACTCTTCTTTTTATCAAAAGCCTCCTGTATGGCACGACGTACCGGACAAGAACCACAAAGCTCATGTGTTCCGCACCCACCTGATGCAGACATCGCATTACGGCACTGCAACAGATCTCCCACTTTCTTCTCCGCAGCTCCTTTTTTAATGCCTGTACGTCTGTAATAGTTTGTTTTCAACACAACAAAACCTGAGTCTATCAGTAAAACAAAAGCATGTACACTCTGCAATATTGCCCCTGCAATATAGCTTGTCTTTCTCAGTTCATCCACCTCTTTTTTTAATGCCCGGCGCACCTGTACTGCTTTTCTTCTTTCCCAAAGAAAGGCAACTAAAAGAACTGAACATAAAATAACTAAACCTATTTCCATTCTCATTATTCTTTTATCAACCGGTTACTTATTATCCAAATACATACCGCAAAGATACCTTTTTTCTATGGTAAAAAAAGAAAGGGCAATGAACAATCTGTATATTTTTTATGTTATATTTGTAGTAAACTTTAAAAAAGAAATATGAAGAAGTATATTTGCACCGTGTGTGACTACATTTACGACCCGGAAATGGGCGATCCTGACAGTGGTATTGAACCAGGAACAGCTTTTGAAGACATCCCGGATGATTGGGTATGTCCTCTTTGCGGAGTGGGGAAAGAAGACTTTGAAGAGTATAATGAATAGTGATGAACGGGTTAGTGATTAGTGCCATGCGGTTACAACGCAATGAACTAATTACTAATCACTAACCCGTTTATCACTAATCACTAATCCGCTTATCACTCCTATGTCAGTTTCTTCTCTTTCACATCACTACTCGCTTCTACTACATTGACTACATAATCGCCCAGCTTCTCACATTCGGCAATAATATCCATATAGTAAACTCCCATCTGATAATCATATTCTTTATTGTTCACGTCCAGAATATTCTGATTTTTCAGTTGGTTGCGGTAGTTATTAATCTCGTTCTCAATATTAAATGACTTGTTTACATCAATACTGTGATGTTCGGGTTTCTCTACTACTACAATCATTTGCTCCAAAGCATCGTTAGTAAGCTTCATCATAAAGTGAATGTGCTCATACTGTTTCTCCGTGAAGTCCTGATTAGTCTGGCGCTTACGATTAATGGTCCGTGCAAGATTATAGCAACTGTCTCCAATACTCTCAATCTCCGTCACCTCGCGTAGCATAGCACGTATCTGCAACTTACTTTCCGAACTTAAACGACCTTCAGAAACCTGATTCAGATAGTTCGCGATTTCCAGTTCCATATTGTCACTGATATTCTCATATTTTTCTACGCGACTGAACACTTTATTAAAATCATCGTCTTTATCCGTATGTAATAAGTCCTGTACCATGCCAAACATACGGTGCGTACGCTCAGCAAACAAATGGATTTCTTTACGTGCCTGAAGGATAGAAAGCTCTGCTGTAGACAACATGCCGCCAGTGATAAACCGCAAGCGAGGCTCTTCGTCTTCTTCTTTCGGACGAATGATAGCACAAACAGTACGCTCTATCAGTTTCACACCCCATATCAATAAACACACATTACATATATTAAAGATAGAGTGGAAAGCAGATAATTTATAAGAAATAGCCACTTCTGAATTTCCTGGATGGAAGAATGTATCTACCACCCAATTGACAAATTCCATAAAAGGATGAAAAATAATCAATACCCAAATCACACCAAATACATTAAAAACAAAGTGTGCCAAGGCGGCTCGTTTTGCTTGAGAATTGGCAGTCAGGGCAGCCAGGTTAGCTGTTATGGTAGTACCAATATTCTCTCCCAATACAAGAGCGGCTCCCAATTCGAGGCTTATCCAGCCATTAGCACACATAATTAATGTTATTGCCATTGTTGCAGCAGAAGCTTGCACAATCATGGTCAGTATGGTACCAATAAAAAGAAATAACAACACTGAAAAGAAACCCATATCTGTATAGTTCTGTACAAAAGCTAACATGTCTGGGTTGGCATTCAGATCGGGAGCATTATTTTTCAAAAAAGAAAGCCCCATAAAAAGGAAAGAAAAACCAAAGATAAATTCTCCGATAGACTTACGGTTACTTTTATTAGAAAAGATAAGTGGAAGGGCAAAAGCCAGAAGAGGAAGAGCAAAAGCCGACATATCGACCTTAAATCCAAATATTGAAATAATCCATGCCGTAACCGTAGTACCAATATTGGCTCCCATGATTACACTGATAGACTCTGCCAGTGTTAGCAATCCCGCATTAACGAAACTAACCACCATCACTGTTGTTGCCGAAGAGGACTGAATAAGGGCTGTAATCAACACTCCTGTTAAAACCCCTGTTACCCGATTGGTGGTCATTGCTGTCAGAATGCTTCGCAATCTGTCACCTGCGACTTTTTGCAAACCCTCACTCATTATCTTCATCCCATACAGGAAAAGTCCTAACGAACCGATGAGTTTTAAAAAATCATAAAAAGAATATTCCATCTATAATTATTTTAATAGTTGTTTGTTCTCTAATCGATTATATCATATATTTATCCAATTCAAATTACTTCTTTAAAAGCCAAAATGAAACAGATGTTACAAATATGTTGCAAAAATAATAATATTTATAGAGAATTCCCTATTGGCAGTTCACTTTTGGATATTTATTACGGTTTTAATCTTAATTTTCCCTATCAAGTAGTTAGCGCCAAGGTAAATAATCGTTCCGAAGGTCTTAATTTCAGAGTATATAATAATAAAGACGTAGAATTTCTGGACGTAAGAGATTCCTCCGGAATGCGTACGTATGTGCGTTCACTTTGTTTTGTGCTATATAAAGCTGTCAGCGAATTATTCCCGGAAGGAAAACTTTTCGTAGAACACCCCGTATCAAAAGGTTATTTCTGCAATCTGCGTATCGGACGTCCTATTACATTAGAAGATGTATCACTCATCAAAAAAAGAATGCAGGAGATTATAGCTGAAAATATTCCTTATCACAGAATTGAATGTCATACAACGGAAGCGGTACGTATTTTCAATGAACACGGAATGAACGATAAAGTAAAGCTACTGGAAACCTCCGGCTCACTTTATACCTATTATTATACTTTAGGAGATACCATTGACTATTACTATGGTAACCTTTTGCCCAGTACCGGATTCATCAAGCTATTCGATCTGGTGAAGTACTACGACGGATTATTGTTGCGTATCCCCAATAAAGAAAATCCGGATGTACTTGAAGAAGTGGTGAAACAGGAGAAAATGCTCGACGTATTCAAAGAATACCTGAACTGGAGTAATATCATGGGAATAACCAATGCAGGCGATTTTAACCTGGCCTGTGAAGAGGGACATGCTACCGATCTGATTAATGTAGCCGAAGCATTACAGGAAAAGAAAATAGCCCAGATAGCCGATACGATCTTTCATCGCGGAGAAAATGGAAACCGCGTAAAACTGGTATTGATATCCGGTCCGTCTTCGTCGGGGAAAACCACTTTCAGTAAACGTCTTTCTATCCAGTTGATGACAAACGGGTTAAAGCCCTATCCCATTTCACTGGATAACTACTTTGTGGACCGCGAAGAAACTCCACTTGATGAAAATGGAAATTATGATTATGAATCATTGTATGCATTGGATCTGGATCTGTTTAATCAACAGCTTCAAGCCCTGCTTCGAGGAGAGGAAGTGGAACTTCCCCGCTTTAATTTCAGTATCGGAAAGAAAGAATATAAAGGAGATAAACTAAAAATAGATAAACATACCATCTTAATATTGGAAGGTATTCATGCCCTGAATCCTGAGTTGACTCCGCATATCCCGGAAGAAAACAAGTTCAAAATCTACGTTTCGGCACTAACAACCATCTCCTTGGACGATCATAACTGGATTCCTACCACAGACAACCGTCTGCTTCGCCGCATTATCCGCGACTTCAACTACCGTGGATATTCAGCACAAGACACCATCTCACGATGGCCCAGTGTACGCGCCGGAGAGGATAAATGGATATTCCCTTATCAGGAAAATGCGGATGTGATGTTCAACTCCGCCTTGCTTTTTGAATTTGCAGTATTGCGTCTTCACGCCGAACCTATCTTAATGGGAGTACCCCGCAATTGCCCGGAGTATTGTGAGGCATACCGCCTGTTGAAGTTCATCAAATACTTTATTCCTGTTCAGGACAAAGAGATTCCACCGACCTCACTATTAAGAGAATTTCTGGGAGGAAGCAGTTTTAAGTATTAATCATATTACAGGATTATCCGTTATCGCGGATAATCCTGCTTTTTTATACCTATTTTCTGTTTTAAGTCCCGAATTTATTATAAATTTGTGTCAATTAAACAAGCAATAAAATGAAAACACCCGTAGCTATCATTGTGATTATGCTCTGCTTTAGCACATTAAGTCATGCGCAGAATACAAAAAACAGAGCACAGGAATTAAAGGAACAAGCTCAAAATAGCCTGAGCCAAAAAGATTATATCAAGGCACGTTATCTTTTTAAAAAAGCGTACGAAGCATTTGCTACCCGCGAAGATTATCCGCAGGCTGTAGAATGTGGTATTCAAGCCAATGGACTCTATATACGTGAGAATTTTTATAAAGAAGGTTTCGAACTCTGCCGCGACATGGACCAATTAGTGTGGGCAGGTGAACAGAAAACCAAGAAAGCTTTGCACGACCTACGGTTTCTAATTACCAAAGAGCGCCTGCAAATGTATATCGCACTAAAAAATGCAGCACAGGCCAAATTACAATTGGACAAGCTGGAAGAAACAGCCAATCTTGCTAAAAATGACTCAATAAGTGAGGATCTACTCTATACCAAGGCCAATTATTATTATACCTTTGGCCTTAATACACAAGGAGATGCTTGTTTCCGCAAACTCATCAATCAATACAAAGAAAAAAAGAATTATGAGAAAGTAGACGAGTGCTACAAAAATCTGATATCCATTGCCCGCAAAGCGAATAATGCCGCACTGATGGGACGTACTTATGAAAATTATATTGTATGGACCGACTCTGTAAAGGCACTCACCGCACAAGATGAATTGAATGTATTGAAAAGGAAATATGACGAAAGTCAGCTGACAATACAAGAAAAAGACGACACACTGTCCGCCAAACAGTATATTATCATCGGACTTTGCACACTGGTTGTTATTCTTATTGCGGCATTGGTGCTTCTTGCAATTGTATTACTACGTTTTATGGCAGGAAACCGTAAACTCAAGAAAAACATACAAATAGCCAACGAACACAATGAATTGAAAACCAAATTCATTCAAAATATATCTTCACAGATGGAACCGACTCTGGACACACTGGCTGCCTCAGCAAGTGAACTTTCAGACAAAGCGCCACAACAATCACAGCAAATGCAGACGCAAGTAGTTGCATTAAAAAAGTTTAGTGATGATATACAAGAACTTTCTTCGCTGGAAAATTCGTTGACTGATCCCTACGAAATGAGCGATATCAACGCCAGTACTTTTTGCGAAGAAGTAATGGAAAAAGTGAAAAGTAACATTAAAGCCGAAGTTACCACTTCTGTAAATGCACCAAAGCTCCAAGTAAAAACCAATAAAGAACAACTGGAGCGTATACTTCTTCACTTACTACAAAATGCTGCTTATTACACACAAGAAGGACGCATCAGCCTCGACTTCAAAAAACGTGGAGCGCATACTCATCAGTTTATTGTAACTGATACCGGTACTGGTATTCCCACTGAACAACAGGAAACAATCTTCAAACCTTTTACCGAAGTGAAAGACCTCACACAAGGAGATGGCCTGGGATTGCCTATATGTTCACTTATTGCTACAAAAATGAACGGCAGCCTGACTTTGGATACAAGCTATACAAAAGGAAGCCGGTTTATATTAGAGCTACACGCTTAATAAAAGGGAGAGGGGAGAATGGAGAAGGAAAAGAGGGAAATGTGGCGGCACAGAAATCGTATGGGTTTGCGTTGAGAATAGTGAATATGTATCGCTATCTAACGGAAAAACAGCGTGAATACGTTCTGTCAAAACAGGTGCTACGTAGCGGTACTGCTATTGGAGCTTTATATGCGGAGTGCCAACACGCACAGAGCAAAGCTATTTTATAAACAAAGCAAGTATCGCTCTTAAAGAAGCAAACGAAACTCTTTACTGGCTCCGCCTCCTACATGACTCCAATTATCTTTCTGATGACATATTTCAATCTATCTATCAAGATGCTGACGAACTTGTAGCCCTTTTGGTCACAATTGTAAAATCGGCAAAGAAAAACATGGGGAGTTATTGAAGGGAGAGGGGAGAATGGAGAAGTAAGCTGCGCTATCATGCTGCATAGTACTTCTCCCTTCTCCATTCTCCCCTCTCAATTCTATCTAATCTCTTCCACCTCTTCAGGAGTCAACGGAATTTTCTTACCTAAGCGACGGGCACCGGTCTCAGTTATCAGATAATCCTCTTCATTACGAATTCCTCCAAAGTTCTTATAAGTATCTACTTTATCATAATTGATAAAATCAGCAAACTTTTTATCGGCTTTCCACATATCAATAAGTTCAGGGATAAAATAAATACCCGGCTCTACAGTGTGTACAAAGCCCGGCTCCAAAGGAATGGCCAAACGCTGCGACTTACGACCGAACTGAGTACTCTTCGGTTCGCCATTATACCCTACCCAAAGTTCACCCAGATTCTCCATATCATGTACATCCAGTCCCATCATATGTCCTAATCCATGTGGATAAAACAAAGCATGTGCTCCTTCACGTACTGCATCGTCGGCATTACCCTTCATCAAACCCAGTCCTTTCAGGCCCTCTACCATCACACGGGCTGACAAGTCGTACACATCCATATAAGGAATACCCGGACGAAGCGCTTTCACTGATTCCAGATGCATTGCATTTTGAATCTCATAGACTTCACGCTGGCGGGTAGTAAATTTCTTATCAGCAGGTATAGTAGACGACATATCTCCGGCATATCCCATTTCTGTTTCAGCTCCTGCATCAATCAGGAACAGATCTCCGGACTTTACGGTATTACCATGGTAATGGTTGTGCAAGGTCTGCCCATTGATGGTGGCAATGGTTGCAAAAGAAAGTTCACAACCTGCAGCGGCAGCAACAGCCTCCATAGCAGCTACTACTTCAAACTCTTTCATACCCGGACGAAGCACCTTCATTGCAGTAATATGCATATCTGCAGTCACATCACAAGCCTTCTCTATTTCTACAATTTCTTCAGCTGATTTATGATTACGCTGTTCAACCACCGCACGGATAAAAGGTACCGAACCTTCCTGACGTACAGGAGGTATACCCAGCCAATCCATCAGTTTCAGTTTATGCTCAGCACGATAAGGAGGAAGATAGTGAATTGATTTACCCTTCTGTACACACTGATGCAAATAGTTTACAATTTCAGCAGATGGTAAAGTACGCGTCACTCCTACACGTTCACTCTTCTCTTTTAGAGTAGGCTGGACACCCATCCATACAATATCATCAATTGTCAGTTCATCGCCGAATATAATTTCTTTTTCATCGTCAATATCGATAATGGCAGAAAGTCCTGCAAACGGAAGACCGAAATAATAAAGAAAAGTAGAATCCTGACGATAACGGAAGGTATTACTCTCATAATTCAGCCCACACTCGTCGTTCCCCAGGAACAACAACACCCCGGAGCCTAATTTCTTTTTCAGCAGGGCCCGGCGCTGCACATACGTTTCTTTACCAAACATAATGTTCTATTTTTTAAGTTAGTGCAACAAAGATAGAGAATTTAGCGTTATAGAAAGAAAAATAATCGTTCTAATCTGTGTAATCTGTGGTGAAAAAGTTACTTTTGTAGCGAGATATAACCGAATGTAGAAAATAAAATATTTATGGCACAAGGTTCCCGTCAAATACAATCCCAGGCGCAGCAGCAGATACAAACGCTCTCTCCGCAGCAGATTCTGGTAGTAAAGCTATTGGAGCTTCCCGCCGTAGAACTGGAAGACCGTGTACACGCCGAATTATTGGAAAATCCAGCTCTTGAAGAAGGTAGAGAAGAAGCGGCTGCCGATGATCCGGATGAAAGCAACAGTAACGATCTGGAAGCAGAAAGTGATGCCAATGAATATGATTCCCTGGGCGACTATCTAAACGAAGACGACATTCCTGATTATAAATTACAAGAAAACAACCGTTCCAAAGGTGAGCAGGCAGAGGAAATTCCTTTTTCTGACGCTACTTCTTTTTATGAAATATTGAGAGAACAATTGAGTGAACGTAACCTCACAGAACATCAGCGTGAACTGGCAGAATACCTTATCGGCTCACTGGACGATGACGGCCTGCTCCGCAAATCACTTGAAAGTATCAGCGATGAGCTGGCTATCTATGCAGGTATCAACGCTACCGAAGAGGAACTGGAAGAGGCTTTATGTATTATACAAGACTTCGACCCGGCCGGACTTGGTGCACGTAACCTCCAGGAATGCTTACTTATACAACTCCAACGAAAGCTGGAAAAAGGTAAGCCGGATAAGGCACTTATGCTGGAACAGAGAATTATCAATGAATGTTACGAAGAGTTCACACGTAAACACTGGGATAAGATAATAAAGAAACTGGGATGCGAAGAAGAGCTTTTCAACACTGCCATCTCTGAAATCACAAAGTTAAACCCTCGGCCGGGTGCTTCATTGGGTGAAGCCATCGGTCGTAACATGCAGCAAATCGTTCCCGACTTTATTGTAGATACCTATGATGACGGCTCTATCAGCGTCAATCTCAATAACCGGAATATACCGGAACTTCGTATGAGCCGTGACTTCACCGAAATGGTAGAGGAGCATACGAAAAACAGAGCCAATCAATCTAAAGAATCCAAAGAAGCAATGATGTTTCTGAAACAGAAAATGGATGCTGCCCAGGGATTTATCGATGCAGTAAAACAACGTCAGAATACATTAATGACTACCATGCAGGCTATTATCGACCTGCAACGCCCTTTCTTTCTTGAAGGGGACGAATCATTGCTTCGCCCTATGATCCTGAAAGACGTGGCCGAACGTACGGGACTGGATATCTCAACCATATCACGTGTTAGCAACAGCAAGTATGTGCAAACAAATTTTGGAATCTATCCGCTGAAATTTTTCTTCAGTGATGGATATACTACCGAAGACGGCGAGGAAATGTCAGTACGTGAAATACGTAAAATACTAAAAGAGTGTATTGACAACGAAGATAAAAAGAAACCACTGACTGACGATGAACTGGCCGAGATCTTAAAAGAAAAAGGATATCCTATTGCACGGCGTACCGTAGCTAAATATCGTCAGCAACTGAATATACCAGTGGCCAGACTAAGAAAGTAATTAAAGATATTAATAATTAACAATAAAAGGGCTCCATCATGGGAGAAGCAAACGTAGAGCAACATATCATTGCAGATAAAACGCTTATCAGAACGGCACAGATTACATCGTGGATACTAACCCCGTTTTCTATCCCTTTTCTGGCTTTTCTGGTATTGTTCTTATTCTCTTACCTTCGTATCATGCCCTTGCAGTATAAACTTATTGTATTGGGAATCGTATATTGTTTTACTATACTGATGCCAACCATCACAATTTTCCTGTTTCGCAAAATCAATGGTTTTGCCTTGCAGGAATTGAGTGAACGAAAAAAACGGTACATTCCTTTTACGCTTACCATCATCTCTTATATATTCTGTCTGTTGATGATGCACAAGCTGAATATTCCCTGGTATATGACTGGTATTATACTGTCTGCACTGGTGGTTCAGATTATCTGTATCATTGTAAATCTGAAATGGAAACTCAGTGAACACATGGCTGGCATAGGTGGTATTATTGGTGGATTGATTTCATTCAGCGAATTGTTTGGTTATAATCCTGTCTGGTGGCTATGCCTGTTTATTCTAGTAGCCGGTGTGTTAGGTTCGGCACGGATTATTCTGAGACATCATTCTCTAGGCGAAGTACTCTCGGGCTTCGGTGTAGGATTTATCTGTGCACTATTGGTACTGCATCCACTAAGTAACGTATTATTCCGGATATTTTTATTTTAACATGAATATAAACCCATAAAAACTAATTATTATGAACTTCCCACAAAATTTAAAGTACACCAATGAGCACGAATGGATTCGTGTAGAAGGAGATATGGCTTATGTAGGTATCACTGATTATGCCCAGGAACAATTGGGCGATATTGTATTTGTTGATATCCCCACAGTGGGTGAATCACTGGAGGCGAATGAAACTTTCGGAACAATTGAAGTGGTGAAAACCATCTCTGACCTCTTTCTACCGGTAGCAGGTGAAGTAATAGAACAGAATGAAAGTCTTGAAGAAAATCCTGAACTGGTCAATAAAGATCCATATGGTGAAGGATGGCTTATCAAGATGAAACCTGCCAATCTAAAAGATATTGAAGACCTGCTCGATGCTGAAGCATATAAGGCAGTGATTAACAATTAGTGAATAGTGGTTAGTGATCATCGTACCACTAAATAGTAAATAGTAAATTGTAAATAAAATCATGACCCCAATTGTAAGTATCATCATGGGTAGCACTTCCGACCTTCCTGTAATGGAAAAGGCAGCACAGCTACTCAATGATTTGCATGTACCGTTCGAAATGAACGCTCTTTCTGCACACCGTACTCCGGAAGCAGTAGAGGAGTTTGCTAAAAATGCCCGTTCACGCGGTATTAAAGTTATTATTGCCGCTGCCGGTATGGCTGCTGCCCTTCCAGGCGTAATTGCCGCCAATACCACTTTGCCTGTAATCGGAGTACCTATCAAAGGTTCTGTTCTAGACGGTGTTGACGCCCTGTATTCTATCATCCAGATGCCTCCGGGAATACCGGTAGCTACTGTAGCTATCAACGGAGCAATGAATGCCGCTATCCTGGCAGTACAAATGTTAGCATTAAGCAATACTGAACTGGCTGATACATTTGCAGCTTACAAAGAAGGCTTGAAGAAAAAAATTGTAAAAGCTAACGAGGAACTTAAAGAGGTTAAGTTTGAATATAAAACCAATTAGATTTACGATTGGACGATTTACGATTTACGATTGAAGATGCTAACAAGATGATTAACGCTTCGTCTAATCGGTAGAAGTATCTTCAATCGTAAATCGTTCAATCGTAAATCGTCTAATCGTAAATCGTCTAATCGTAAATAAAATCGTGGATTTATTCAATTACTCCCGGAGAGAAACATCAGAAGTAAATATTGGGGCCGTTCCATTGGGCGGCCCTAATCCTATCCGTATCCAGTCGATGACCAACACATCGACTCAGGACACAGAAGCCTGTGTAGAGCAGGCGAAACGTATTGTAGATGCAGGTGGCGAGTATGTACGCCTTACAACACAAGGTATCAAGGAGGCAGAGAACCTGATGAATATCAACATTGGGCTACGCAGCCAGGGATATATGGTACCACTTGTCGCCGATGTACATTTCAACCCCAAAGTGGCTGATGTGGCAGCACAATATGCCGAAAAAGTACGTATCAATCCGGGAAACTATGTAGATCCGGGACGTACCTTCAAGCAATTGGAATATACGGATGAGGAATACGCGCAAGAATTACAGAAAATCCGTGATCGCTTCATTCCTTTTCTGAATATCTGTAAAGAGAATCATACGGCAATTCGTATCGGAGTAAATCACGGTTCATTATCCGACCGTATCATGTCTCGCTATGGTGATACTCCCGAAGGTATGGTGGAATCATGTATGGAGTTTCTGCGTATCTGTATAGATGAAAAATTTAAGGATGTAGTAATATCCATCAAAGCCTCCAATACGGTCGTAATGGTAAAAACTGTTCGTCTGTTGGTAGCCGTAATGGAAAAGGAAGGGATGGCATTTCCTCTACATTTAGGAGTTACAGAAGCAGGAGACGGAGAAGACGGACGCATCAAATCGGCATTGGGAATAGGAGCATTGTTAGCAGATGGATTGGGAGATACCATCCGTGTCTCTTTAAGTGAAGAACCAGAAGCGGAAATTCCTGTAGCACGTAAGTTAGTAGATTACATCCTTACCCGCCAGGATCACCCTTATATCCCCGGAATAGAAACACCTGAATTCAACTACCTCTCTCCTACCCGCCGGGAAACGAATGCCATCCGAAATATTGGTGGAAACAACCTTCCTGTTGTCCTTGCCGACCGCATGGACGGAAAGACAGAAGTCAATCCGCAATTTACACCCGATTATATTTATGCAGGAAGAGAACTTCCCGCCATACGGGAAGCCAATGTTGAATATATCCTTGATGCCGATGTATGGACAGGAGAAGAAGGCACATGGCCGGCATTCAATTACTCTCAACTTCCACTGATGGGCATGTGCCAGGCAGAATTAAAATTCTTATTCATGCCGTATATGGCACAGACAGATGAAGTGATTGCCTGTCTCAAAACACACCCGGAAGTGGTTATTATCTCTCAAAGTAATCATCCGAATCGTATTGGAGAGCACCGTGCCTTAGTACACCAGTTGATGTCCGAAGGATTGAAAAACCCGGTTATCTTCTTTCAGCATTATCAGGAAGAGGATGCGGAAGATTTGCAAATCAAAGCTGCTGCTGATATGGGGGCATTGATATTTGATGGTTTGTGTGATGGTATCTTTCTGTTCAATCAGGGATTACTCCCACATGCTATTGTAGATGCCACCGCTTTCGGTATTCTGCAAGCCGGACGTATCCGTACCTCCAAAACCGAATATATTTCTTGTCCGGGTTGTGGACGAACGTTGTTCAATCTGCAAAGCACCATTGCCCGTATTAAAGAAGCTACTTCTCACCTGAAAGGATTGAAAATAGGTATTATGGGATGCATTGTGAATGGTCCCGGAGAAATGGCAGATGCTGACTATGGATATGTAGGTGCCGGACGAGGCAAAGTCAGCCTCTACAAACAGAAGGAATGCATAGAAAAAAATATTCCGGAAGAAGAAGCTGTAGAGAAATTGATTGAGCTAATTAAGGCGAACGGAGATTATACTGAGCAGAAATGAATCTATTTACGATTAGACGATTTACGATGTACGATTGAAGTTACTCTTTAAAAGCCTGTTTCAGCGATGTTAGAGACAGAGTGATCCCAATCGTACATCGTCAATCGTCTAATCGTAAATAGATTTATATCCAAGAACGAAGATTACAGCCCTATCTTTTCGATGGCCGAAGTGCCCTTAAACGGCATCGATCCCCTTGCCCGGTGTTGTACTTTGGCTTTCTCAGTAAGGAACGTTCCTTTTCTCGGTGCACAGTCTTGTTTTACATGTACATGTAAAGCTGCATGAGATGTACATGTCGTGCTGCTCCACATGCACATGTCGTACTGCTTTACATGTACATCTAAAACAAAGAAGCACTACGACCTTCGATACATTCGATTACGACTAACCGGACGAAGCCCCTAACAGAGCACCGATATGCCTTACTATAATAAAATCTGTAAAAGGGAATTAATAAAGATAACGAGTACTGGCGAACGATAGATAAAAAAGTATCCTTTCTTTGACGAATTTCAGTTTATTACTAACTTTGCAGGAATAAGAAGCAAAAACTAAGAAATAATGAAAAAGATAACCCTTACCCTTCTACTTTTCCTTGCTTGCGTGGCAGGCATGGCACAAGGTAGTAAAAAACTCGACCTGAAGGATATAACTTCCGGTCAATACCGCCCTACAAGCATTCGGAACGTAGTCCCAATGCCCGACGGTGAGCACTACACGCAGATGAATGACGAAGGTACCCAAATCACCAAATACTCTTTCAAAACAGGAGAACCTGTGGAAGTAATCTTCGATGTGGCTAAAGCCCGCGAATGTGATTTCAAACACTTTGACAGTTATCAGTTTTCTCCGGACGGGTCCAAACTGCTTATCGCAACTGAAACAACGCCCATTTACCGGCGTTCATATACAGCCGTACATTACTTATATCCCTTGAAACGTAATGATAAAGGGGTAACGACAAACAACATTATTGAACGGCTTTCTGACGGGGGCCCTCAACAAGCCCCCGTTTTTTCTCCGGACGGAACAATGATTGCTTTTGTACGGGATAATAACATCTTCCTGGTAAAAACACTCTATGGCAACAGTGAGAGCCAGGTGACGGAAGACGGTAAACAAAATGCAGTACTCAATGGTATTCCCGATTGGGTATATGAAGAAGAGTTCGGCTTTAACCGGGCACTGGAATTCAGTGCCGACAACTCAATGCTGGCTTTTATCCGTTTTGATGAAACGGAAGTTCCTTCGTACCAGTTCCCACTCTTTGCCGGAGAATCACCGCACATCAACGGACTGGAAGATTATCCGGGAGAATACACTTACAAATATCCGAAAGCCGGATATCCGAACTCCAAAGTAGAAGTACGTACTTTTGACATCAAATCAAAAGTTACCCGCACGATGAAGTTGCCATTGGATGCCGACGGATACATCCCTCGCATCCGTTTCACGCAAGATCCTAACAAGCTTGCCATCATGACACTAAACCGTCATCAGAATCGCTTCGACATGTACTTTGCTGATCCGCGTTCTACAGTTTGCAAGTTGGCATTACGCGATGAATCACCTTATTATATCAGCGAAAACGTATTCGACAATATTCAGTTCTACCCCGAAAACTTCAGTTTCCTTAGCGACAAAGACGGATACCCGCACCTCTACTGGTACAGCATGGGAGGAAATCTGATAAAGCAAGTGACTAAAGGTGCCCATGAAGTAGAATCGTTTTTAGGATATGACGAGACCGATGGCAGCTTCTACTTCATCAGCAACGAAGAAAGCCCTATGCGACAAGCTGTTTACAAAATAGACCGTAAAGGTAAAAAGACCAAGCTGTCTCAGAAAGCAGGTATGAACAGTGCTTTGTTCAGCCCCACAATGAAGTATTACATCAACACATACACCAACCTTGACACTCCGGCTGTTATTACCCTGAATGACAACGAAGGCAAGACGCTGAAAACGTTGGAAGCCAACAATGCACTAAAACAAAAGTTGGCACAAGTAGCACTTCCCCAAAAAGAATTCTTCAAGTTTAAGACTTCCCAGGGAGTAGAGTTAAACGGCTGGATGATGAAACCGGCAGACTTCTCTGCATCCAAAAAGTATCCGGTACTGATGTATCAGTACAGCGGTCCGGGATCACAACAAGTGTTGGACAACTTCGCCATCAGCTGGGAAACCTATATGGCAAGTTTAGGTTACATCGTTGCCTGTGTAGATGGACGGGGTACCGGTGGACGGGGTACAGAATTTCAAAAAAGCACTTACCTGAACCTGGGTGTAAAAGAAGCCAAAGATCAGGTGGAAGCAGCCAAATATCTGGGTACATTACCTTATGTGGATAAAAATCGTATTGGCATCTGGGGATGGAGCTACGGCGGATATATGGCAATAATGAGTATGAGCGAAGGCACTCCGGTATTCAAAGCAGGGGTAGCTGTGGCTGCACCAACCGACTGGAAATTCTATGATACCATCTATACGGAGCGCTTTATGCGCACGCCAAAAGAAAATGCAGAAGGATACAAAGCTGCATCTGCTTTCACACGTGCCGATAAGCTACACGGTAACCTCCTGTTGGTACACGGTATGGCAGATGATAATGTTCATTTCCAGAATTGTGCCGAATATGCCGAGCATCTGGTACAACTGGATAAACAATTCGACATGCAGGTTTACACCAATCGTAATCATGGTATTTATGGTGGCAATACCCGCCAGCATTTGTACACGAAACTGACCAATTTCTTTTTGAATAACCTATAGAGTTATGATTTATGAGGGTGTCAAAAGCCGGATCAAATTATCAATATGTAACTTTAGAAACACAGATTAACGCAAATCAGCGCAGATTTAAATTAGCGTTAATCTGTGTTCTAATAATGAGTGATTTTACTTTTGACACACCTTCCTAATTCATAAATCATAACTCTCAAACCATAAATCATACATCCAATGAGAAAGCCCGAATGGCTGAAGATAAGTATCGGCGCCAATGAACGTTACACAGAAACAAAGCGTATTGTAGAAAGTCACTGTTTGCATACCATTTGCAGCAGCGGTCGTTGTCCGAACATGGGAGAATGCTGGGGAAAAGGTACAGCAACCTTTATGATAGCCGGCGATATCTGCACCCGCAGTTGTAAGTTCTGCAATACACAAACCGGGCGCCCGCTCCCACTGGATGCCAACGAACCAACGCATGTGGCAGAGTCCATCGCACTAATGAAGTTATCGCATGCCGTAATAACCTCCGTGGATCGTGACGACCTCGCCGACCTTGGAGCTGCACACTGGGTACGTACCATCACCGAAATAAAAAGAATAAACCCGGAAACAACTCTTGAAGTACTGATACCCGATTTTCAGGGACGGATGGAATTAATAGATACTATTATTTCGGCGCATCCGGAAATCATTTCACACAATATGGAAACCGTACGACGTATCAGTCCGTTGGTGCGCAGTGCAGCCAACTATGATACCAGCCTTAAAGTTATTCACCGGATAGCCAGTAATAACATTACCGCTAAAAGTGGCATCATGGCAGGATTGGGAGAAACCCCGGCAGAAGTAGAAGAACTCATGGATGACCTTCTGGCGGCCGGATGTAAAATTCTCACCATCGGACAATACCTGCAACCCAGCCACCGGCATTATCCGGTAACAGAATACGTCACTCCCGAACAATTTGCCGCATACAAGAAGATCGGACTGGAGAAAGGTTTTGAGCAAGTAGAAAGCGCTCCGCTCGTACGTTCTTCCTATCATGCGGAGAAACATGTGAGCAAATTTTAACTTTCAACTCTCAACTTTAAGCCGTATTAGTTTGTTTTATAGGAAACAGACAAAATGTATACTAAAATGAGCCATAAAGGAATATTATCTTCCGCATTTAACATGTCATTGGGATACATCCCCGTTATCATTTCCATAGTCTTATGCGAATTTATAACGCAAGACACCGCAATCTATATCGGAACAGGTATCGGATTGCTTTATTCATATTACTCAATGCATCGTAAGGGAGTGCGGATTCCAAATTTTATCCTTTACATCTCCACAGCCATCCTGGTATTACTAACCATAGCAGCATTAATCCCGGGTGACTACGTTCCTCCCGGTGCTCTACCACTTACAGTGGAGGTAAGTATTCTTATTCCAATGCTGATTCTCTATCTTCATAAAAAGAGGTTTATCAATTACTTCCTGAAGAAGAAGGAGGTTTGTTCCAAGCGTCTGTTTGCCCAAGGTGCAGAATCAGCCATTGTATCTGCACACATCGTACTAATATTAGGGATATTGCATTTTATTGCGATCAGTCTGGCAATGTTTTTTGTACACCCTCTGGAAGATCCGGCAAAGTGGATCATATTCAACTTTCTTCCTCCCACCATTTTTGTTTTAGCCATCATCTTCAATCAAATCAGTATTCACTACTTCAATAAGTTGATGGCACATACCGAGTATGTCCCCATTGTCAATACCCAGGGAGATGTAATTGGAAAAAGCCTGGCGCTGGAAGCTCTCAATAACAAAAACAGTTACATTAATCCGGTAATACGCATCGCAGTGGCTTCACACGGAAAACTATTTCTTTGCGAACGCCCCCAAACAGCCACCTTGGATAGAGGTAAAATGGATATTCCAATGGAATGTTACCCCGGCTTCGGAGAGTCGCTTGCCGAAGGATGCCGGAGAATCATGCACAACACTTTTCCCGGTATTAACGGGTTAAAGCCTACATTCAGCATCATGTATCATTTTGAAAATGCTGTGACCAACAGGCTCGTCTATCTTTTTGTTCTTGATGTAGAAGATGACTCCATCCTTTGCAATCCACAATTTAAAGGCGGAAAGCTCTGGCAATTTCAGCAGATAGAACATAATTTAGGGCACAACTTCTTTAGCGAATGCTTTGAGGACGAGTACGAACACCTAAAGGATATTATTGGTATAAGAGAAAAATACAGGGAATTTTAGATAGTTCAGGAACCTTTCCTTTCCATTCTTTCACCGTTTTTGTGCGAATGTATTCTCCTTCACAAGTTATATTGGCAGCAATGCAAAGCCGGGTCTGTGGACGGCAGTTCTGCAAAATATCTTCAACCATTTTGTTATTACGGTAAGGTGTCTCAATAAAAAGCTGTGTCTGGTGTTCAGCATAGACACGCTGTTCAAGCATCTTTATCTTCTTGATGCGCTCGGCTGGTTCGATAGGCAAATAACCGTGAAATGCAAAACTTTGTCCATTGAAACCGGAAGCCATCACAGAAAGTATAATAGAAGAAGGTCCTACCAACGGAACCACTTTCAGATTTTTGCGCTGGGCAATGGCAACAACATCTGCTCCCGGATCTGCGACAGCCGGACAACCTGCTTCCGAAATCACCCCCATAGAAGCTCCCCCGATCAACGGTTTCAGATAGCCGGAAATGTCTTCAGGAGAAGTATGCTTGTTCAGCGTATAAAACGTTAGAGCATCAATATCAATCTCCCGTTCTACTTTCTTTAGAAAACGACGTGCCGAACGAATATCTTCAACGATAAAATGCCGGATACCGGAGATAATCTCCTTATTATAAGAAGGTAATACGGACTCGATAGTTGTATCACCCAAAGTTACGGGAATGAGATAAAGAGCAGTTTCCATAAGAAATAATGAGTTAAATAATGTGCCAATATGCTATTATTTATAACCTGATTCTTGCAGCATACGATGATAGTCAGTAGTCTCCAGCAATTGCTGTAAGCTGACATCTTTATGCTTTTTCATATACGAAGAAACAATACATGTACCCATCCAGGTACCAATCAATGCCGGAGCATTCTCACCAAAGAAGGCAGTAAACGGTGCAGGTTTCATATACTTACGCACTATCATCGGATCACGGGCATAGAGATGCTGATTTGCCAGCATATACTCCCATACGTTCCTCTCATTCTCCTGGCACCACTTTTCTTCTGCATCGTCATAGCCCATTGCCTCACCCGTAGAACGGTATCCTAATAATTTTTGCACTACATAATTTATCTTACCGTAATGCAGCATCATATCGAGCAGGCAACTCCCTTCCTGAAAGGGGAAAGCATACTTGCTCAGCAGATAGAACACAAAACAATCGGGCACAATACGGTCAGGGCGCATAGAACGACACTGATAATCGTAATAAAAACGCTTATATAAAGGATAATCCTCCCCCATATACTTATCCAGACTAATACCGA
>ERZ791909.788-NODE-788-length-24746-cov-4.488478_pt1 | contig 24746 bp, 22 predicted proteins | sample MGYA00510143_ERZ791909 | MGnify/ENA primary metagenome ERZ791909 (study PRJEB30046, sample SAMN00792093) | human gut metagenome | study: EMG produced TPA metagenomics assembly of the A metagenome-wide association study of gut microbiota in type 2... | reverse complement strand
GTCGCTGCAGGTATGTTTTCGTTAACCTCTTGTTTGGATGGGGGCGGGAATCAACAGACGATTCCAAACCTCATTGCAATAGTTGATTATTCTTCTACGATGAGAACACTGATTTACCCCTCTGGTTTTTATCCATTATTCATATCGACAATTGCAAATGATCCGACCTATAGTGCTGGAGATTGTGTAATAGCGAATATTCAGATTGATTATGATTCACCGGATAATACGAGTGCGAATTTTGCTAAAAATGGTTTTTATGTAGCGACAGGAGTGGCATCGTCTCCATTGGCTAAATATAATTTGAATTATTCGCCTTTAGATTCAACGGCACTGGATAATGAATTGCTATTGTCTGGCTCTGTAGGTGGATTGTTGTTTTCTAATAATTATAAGAGAATCATTGCTATCCCCAGTTTTGCATCTGTGTTGACGGATCAGAAGAATGAATATACAATGACTATGGACTACGATCAAGAGCCGGAAACAGTGGATGGGACAGAACGTGTTTATACATTGTGCTTACGTGCTCAAAAAAAGGAAGAAGGAAAGGCTCCTACTATTAGTAATGCTATAGATCCGATTGCCTTTGAAGGAGGTTCATTCTATTCCATGTTGAAAAGCAAAGAATCAGCAGCAGGAAAAAAAGAGGTATATTTTCGTGTGAAGTATCCGTTGACATTCAACTCGGATTCAACAAAGATTGCCACTTGGGGGTATTCAGATGTTGCTAAGTTCTCGATTGAAGAAACTTCAAATTGATATATTATAAGAATCGATAAAAGATAGACACTGAATTTATTTTGGTGTCTATCTTTTTTTATGAAATAATGAATGGAATATTTGTCTATTTTCTTTTTATTGGTTTTTTGTGAAAAAGAGAATATTATAATGAAAAAATATGCTTATAAACTTTTTATTCAGAGTATAAGATAGATTTCTCTTGGTGAATTTTGTTTAATATTAAATTGTAGTTATGAAGAAGATTAAATTATTGGATTTTATTTTTTTTGATGGTTTTGTTGTGTTCTTGCACTAATGATAGTGATCTTTTGTCAGGGGAAGACGTTCTGAAAAATCGTGCTCATCTATTATCTCAAATTCAAATAAAACAGATGTTGGATAATATGAATTCTCTGGGACAATCAACGAAATCAACAGCTACTAATATAAGTTATTCGGAAATATCATCATATGAAGTTCAATGTGTTGATACGATAAATCAGCTTTCTGAAAATATTACAATTTCCCAATACAAAGTAATAAACCAAGATAAAGAAGGATATGCGATAGTTTTAAATGATAATAGATTCCCTGTAGTTTTAGCATATGTTCCACATGGTAATTTATCTGATACAACAAAAATTGAACCTCTTAACATGTTTTTTAGAGGAATTCCAACAGCTGTTAATGCTTTATATAATCATCCTAATCGAGCATTGATTGGAGGAAAGAAGATCGGTCGTTGGAATGAAACAAAGACAGCATGGCATGAATCTTATCCATATAATAATAAAATTCCTACAAGTTCAACACTGCATCCTGATGCGGGAACGCATGTGTCCAGTATAGCTCAGTTGTGTGCATATTATAAAAAGGGTTCATATAATTGGGGCACATTATTATCTTCTCCTACTATTTCATCAGAAGAAACCACACGGGTTGAAATGGTTTCGAGTTTGTATTTAGATGTTTTTAATAAGACAAATACAAAATTTCCTGATGGTTATGCTCGTACAAGTATAACAGATGCCATTCAAGGTTTGAAAAGTTTAGGTTTTAAACAAGCGCGTGAGCTTTCTATGAAGAATGTACAAACAGCAAGGTCTTCTATTTATAATGATATATTAGGTGGAGGAATAGTGATGATGCAGGGTGATCGCTATATTAATGGGAAAAAAAATGATACACATTATTGGTTAGTAGAAGGAATCTTTGTTTCAATGAATGATCAAAGCGAACCTGTCTTTGATGCTTTTGTAGATTTATGTTGTAACTGGGGACAATATAATGGTTTAAGTAATGGTGTTTTTGCATGGTTATCTAATGGAAATTTGCTAACAGGTGGAATGATGGGGGATGATCGTAATAGTTATAAGTATATAAAAACTATTATTGGTATTAAATAAATGTTTTTTGAAAAAATATATAATTTAGAGTGAGTTTTTATCAGACAGGCATCGGATGGAAAACGGATAAGTACCGGATTCCTGTCCGATGCCTGTTTGTTTTTTTAGCCAATGCCCTTCTTTTGTGATTAATTTTTTTGCTATTTGCCGTATAAACCTTACATTATTATCTTTGTGCATTTCTTTTATTAAAAGAGGAAGATAAATGAGATTTTACTGTCAATTCGTTTTATTTTGAACGTTTTTGCTAATATGTATATTCCTGTTTTTATACCTTTTAGTATAAAGTCCACTTGTTTTTGTGCCTTTTTCTTCAAATCATCTAAATGATTTTTCAAATGATCAGGATGTTTTTGGAAAACCATTGGGATGTTTTGGGTAAATCATACTGATGAATCCGGAAAATCATTTAGATGATTTTGCCGGACGAACTGAAACAAAGGAAAAGGGGAACGTAAAAAGGCTCCCGAAAGGCCTTTGAAGACGATTTTAACACCTTACAAGCCTTATAGGGAGGCTCTTTTGAAATTGACGTTTTGACGGGAATCCACCCTTTCGGCCGACACTCTTATTGATTTTTCTGCACCGTTCCGGTTTTTCGACAACAGAAAAACAACTTCCCGGCAACCCTGTGAACAAAATGGCAATCGCAAACTTTGTTTCCTTGGCCTATTTGTATCCGTTTAGGCAAATGGGCGCATACGGATGAATCAGAGGATGGCAAATCTGACATATTGTCTAACTGTAGTTTCGCACCCCTGTCCAGGTCCCAAAAGGATAAAAAATAACAAGTGACACGAAAAAAAGTTGTAACTTGAGTGCTATCGGGAAGGAAATCAACCTGGAAACGCACTGGAACGAAATTGGTGAAAAAATAGACATTTAAGTTTTTTTGAATAACCTGATTATCTTTGCTCGTTTATATTGTTTCCGAAAGATGATACATCTTCCAAAAGAAGACGTATCATCTTACATAGGTAAGATGTATGAACTTATCGCTATAAGATGTATCATGTTTTATAGATACCCCCTTTCTCCCGATTTCTCCACTATACAATCAATGCCTATCGTCCAAAATAATGCTATCAGAAAAAAGAATCCTTCCACGAAGCACATCCATTCGCTGGACAGGGGATGCGAAACTATCGATGTTTGTCAAACAGATGTTCCCTGACATCTGCCGAAATGCCGAAGCCGATTACCTATCGAAAAATCTGACACATAAGGCAAACGATGGATTCATCAAACTATACAGGCCTGATAGAAATTCATTCCAGAGAATAAAAAACAAGAGGCATGGATGTTGTCCACGCCCCTTTGTCGGTATCAATATGCTTCCGACATCTGTGGGAGCAATGAAAGTTCCAATGCAATTTCTATCTTGCATAGAGTCTCGATAGAAAGGTTTTCCCTGCCTTTCAGTATCTTTGATACATACTGCTGGCTGCATCCCATTTTTTCAGCCAATGATTTTTGAGTAAGACCGAGTTCTTCCATCTTATCAAGCATAATCATGGCAATGTGCTGAGAGTAACGCAACCAACTCTTGTTGGCAGCCCTGAATTCCGCTTCTTCTCTCCATCTTGAAGGAGTTGAAGACTTGTGCTCGCTGAGCTTCTGTACAATACTGTTCATATTCACCTCCTTGTTTTTATATTGTATTCATATATTCAACAAAACTGTCATCATCAATGATGTTCTCATCCAATAGGAATGAACGAACTTTTTCCAATTTTATCAGTTCCTGTCGGGTATGTTCGCGTTCTTCCATTTTGAATGTTAACTTGATGGTTCCTCCTGTGATAACATATACACCTTCCGAAAGTTTGATGGTGTAGGTTGTATTTTAACTGGAATCTTTCCTGAAATTACTCAAACAAGGTGGAATATTCTCCCGAATTATCACCCATACCGACAGTTCATTTTCTTTTAAAAGAAACACTATAAAATTAAGCATTCCCAGCATTACATTCTCTCGAAAGAGAGCATTAGACATTAACATCTTTGTCCCATCCCTATTGACTATCGGGTAAGTCTTTTATGTATCCCGGCTTATTCAGTTTCCTGAACTTCTTTTTGAGCCAGAGATAGTAGCCGGTTATGGCAAAGACAGCCCCAAAGAGTGAAACCAGGCAGCTTAATATCCGGGTGGTTATTCCTCCCCATGTCCCGGCATGGACGGAATAGATCCATCCTCTTATTTTGGCGGATTTGGGAAGATCTTTATATAATTGGGTTTCGGTGATCTTCCCGGTAGCCGGGTCAAAAGAGTAACGGTCGCTTCCTCTCGTATTTCCGTAGTTGGCCGTGGAGACTGTGGCCGATCCGTCCTGGATGGCAATTGAATTATATTCCGGATAACGGCTCTGTAGATCGGCTAAGATTCCGGCCCAATGCGTATAGTCGGTTCCGGAATGTTTCTTCGAACCTCTTTCACCCGATGATTTTTGATGGGTGGAAGGTGCAGGAGCATGAGCCTGTTTAGACGTTGTGCTGACACCGAACACGGTATAGAACGCATCGCGATACCAGCCGAACGACCAGGTCAAGCCGGTTAATGCCAGGACAAGCAGGAGTAAAGCGGCATAAAAACCTCCGGATACATGCAGGTCGTACAGGAAACGGAACCCGCCGGCTTTCGTCTTTATCTTGAGCCGGTTTTTCAATACCTTCTTGTTTCTCGGATACCAGATAACAAGCCCGCTTATGATAATAACAGCCAGAACTAAGGTAGAATATCCGACAATCGCTTTGCCCCAGGCGAAACTCCCGTCCCGCTTGTATTCGTCGAGCAGCCAGCGGTGGAGGCGCATCATCTTCATGAAAAAACCTTTTCCGTCGTCTATACCGGTGATTTCTCCGGTGTAGGGATTGATAAAGCAAGCCGCTTTTTTCCCCGGTAAAATTAATTGGTAGGTCCGTTTGGGATCGGAGGAAACCCGTATTCCGTTTATTTTGATGGAGTCGGGAAGTTGCTGGCCGGCGGCGTCCATGAGCACCGCCGGCGAAAGCACTTCGCCTTTTACTTCTTTGACAAAATAACGGGAAGGATAGCAGAGTTCCAGTATCTCCGTTTCGAATACAAGGATTGCCCCTGTCAGGCAAACGATCGCGATGATGATACCGAAAGGTATCGATAACCATACATGTACTTTCGTAAAGAACTTTTTCATTGTGCTGTCAGTTTTCCGATACCGGTTATCTGGGTCGCTTCGACTGTAACCCCTTTCGTTGCATTGACGTTGGCCGGGTCGATCTTGTAGATGGCCGGGGTTCCATCGGTTGTTGTCACGGCGATGTAAGCCTTGCCGTTTTCAACATGTATCGTGTTTCCGAAACCGGAGATTATGTCGGTTGAAGGAAGTCCGCTCACGTAAGTCAACTTTTCGGCTCCTGCTTTGAATACGGCCAACTGATTGGCGGTATAGCCGGTTTCGCTGAAAGGACGGTCGTACATCAGCAACAGGAAATAATCTTCTGTGATATGCCAGCTGCGCAGGAAGGAGTTGCCGTTGCTTTGTGTCTCCAGGTTGCAGTAGTAATCGTCGAAATCTTCACTCCCGTTCGGGATGCGTACTACACCGGCCGGTAAGTTGGTCTGCTGGCGCGGGTCGGACATCGTCTTGGCATAAGATGGAGAAAATACATAGATGTCGCCATTGTCGGCAGCCCAGATCATTTGATAATATTGCGATTTGAAACGGCCGCAGGCGTAACTGATTTTATCAGTCTTGATGATTTTCTTATTTGTAAATGTTGCATCGTCGAAGATGGCGACCCAACAGGAATTCGGATATTGTGTCCACAATAGTTCGTCTTTTTCGTAAGCGCTGCTATTCGAGCCTCCGGACTCGGTTTTAACCAGGTCCTCGTTACCCGGCAGAATCCATTTCCCGTTTCCGTCTTTTGTCCCGTACTGGCTTAACCCCATCGGTACGGCTACGCTGTAGATCTTGCTGTTATGTTCCAGGATACCGGCAAGGGTTACATACTCGCCGTTTCCCAGGAAGTTCTCTGACAGGTAGGCTTCATTCTTCGTATCGTTGTCCGTCTTTGTCTGTGCGGCAACATCCAGGAGGGAAACCAGGAACGACTGGGGAACATAACCGTTTTCGTCCGCCCATTCAGTAGGGCCGTCGCCGGAGGAAAGTGTCATGATATATTTGTCGTAAATGCCGTAAGTAGTGAACCGTTTGACCTTATAGCTCTGTGAGCGTGTTTCGAGTTTGCCGTTCGCATTCAGGATATACGAACGTGTATCACCAGCATTACCCTGATTGTAGGTCAGGCCATACAAATACCGGTCTTTATAGAACACCCACTGTGTGGCGCCGTCATTCACAAGGCCGTTGTTTAATGTCGTGATGGTCCCATCGTCCACACTTTCAGCCGTAAGCAGCACGTTGGTCGTATTTCCGGATGCCGTGGTAGAAGCGGGGATTACGAATGTGCTTTTTGCATCGCTTGTTCCTCCGCCCGCGTCCGGTGCCGGGATATCGTTGTCACTACATGAAGTAAACAGTCCACCCGTCAGCATGGCTGCGGCAATACCGGTTAATAAATGATTCTTTTTCATCTTGCAATAAATGTATTTATATTTTGTAACTGTGATAATTGAATTAATTTCCGAAATAAACTCTCACTTTGCCGTAGAACGCACGTCCTGCTTTCTGCAGGCTGAAGTTGTCGTACAGGTCTTCATTTGTGAAGTTGCGGCACTCGAACGACACGTTGTAACGCCCGTTCCGGAGGCTGTAGGAGAGGGATAAATTATGAGAGAACTGGTTCGGCACGACATAGTCGTTATTTTTCGATCCGATAGCGGACGAATAATACGTAAAGCTATGCAGGTACTGATTGTCGTAAGTCACCGTCAGCACATTGCCCTTTTCCCAAAGGTTACGCCAGTAGAACGATACGTCCGAATCGGCAAACCGGTAGGGTAGGTTCGGCATCCGCTCTCCATAGGCCAGGTTTGCGGCACTGCTGGAGATGGAGGTTTTCATCTTGTCGCGTACGTCCATCTGGGTGAAGTTGCCGCCTACGCTCACCCAGTTGGCAAAGTTGTAGCGGATGGACAGGTTAAACCCCTTTGTTTCGACTTTACCGTAGTTGATATAGGTGGCAGCCTGCTTGCCGCCGCTCAAGTCCGTGATGTTGCGCTGTATGTAATCCTTCGTATTGCGGTAGACCACTCCACCTTCCACATATATGGTATGTTTTCCGAATGTTTTGTTGTAGCTAAGGTTGAGGTTGAGGTTGTCGCTGTTTTCCGGCCGGATGCTCAGTTCACCCGTTTCGAGGTCTTCGTCGCCGAACATTTCTTCAATGGTCGGCAGGCGGTAGGCCTTTTCATAAGATAGCTTTGCCTGCAGGCCGGTCAGGATGAAATAGGTTCCGGCTGCTCCGTAACCGAACGAGTTGACGGAACGTGTATTGCGCACATAGTCGTCCTGTGTGGTCGAGGTTGCCACCGGACCTGCAACAAACTGGTTGTAGTATTTTCCGAAAGCGGAGAAGTTCCAGTGTTCGGATGGCATCAACCGGTAGGACAGGCCCGAAATGTTTTTGCGGGTTTCTTTGGCGATGGCATTAGTCATCTCTTCGGCTGCAAGCAGGGAGGTGTTGGAGCGGTGGAACGTGTTCAGCACATGGTTGAAGGTGAATGTGTGCATCTTGCCGATCCGGTAATTGAGAGTCAACGTGCCGTTCCAGTTATTGTTGTCTGCCCGGGAGTATTGTCTTGACTGCTCTCCGGCGGAGTTCATCAGATGTTTTTCTCCACGCCAGTTATATTCATAAGAAGAGGTGTCCACGTTGGTCGTGAGGTTTTTATTGTAGTTGGCGGTCAGCACCATGTCTAAGCCTTTGGCGAACAGGTCGCGTTTGCCATATTCCAGCGAAGGCATCAGCGAGTGTCCCTTGCGGTGCTTCTGTCCGTAGACGATTTCCTGGCGCACGCCGGTCTGTATGTCCTGATACATATTGGAATAGGTGAAACCCAGCAGCAGGCGGTCCGCCCAGCTCTTGTCAACGACGCCCAGTTTGCCGATAACTGCTTCGTTGTGGTAGGTGTCGTTGAAGCGTTTCACCCGTTCTTTCTTGCTTCTGTCGATACTACCTGTTTCGAAGTTTTCTACCGGGGCGTTTACATAGTAGTCATTGTCCGAATAGTTTTGGAACGCGTTGATCTCGTAGGTGAAGCCGTTCTTGAAGGTCTGGCCGAAGTTGACGTAAGATTTATGCGTGTTGAAAGAACCGTAGGAATAGGAGGCGTCTAAAAACCATCTGTTCCGTTTCTTTTTGGTGATGATGTTGATCACGCCTCCGATTGCATCCGCACCGAAGCCGACCGGGACCACCCCTTTATAGATTTCGATGCGTTCGGCAAAGTTCACCGGGATGTTGTTCAACCCGAACGAACTTCCCACACCTTCCTGCGGCACGCCGTCGATAAAGATTTTCACGTGCTTGCCGCTGAAGCCGTCCAGCGTGAGTTGCATATCCGAACCGACTCCGCCGGATTCACGTACTTTCATCCCCGGTGCTTTGGCGAGCGCTTCGCTCAGGTTCTTAGTGGAATTCTGCAACTCTTTCGTATCGACCGCTATGGCATTGAATGCAGAACGTTTCAAGCGGCTTATTCCGTTTGAGACAACCACCACTTCGTCCAGCTCCGTCGATTGTGGAGTAATGGTTATGTTCTGTTTGACCCTTTCCCCGCCGATGAGTTTCACCGGCGTTTCGACGGTCTTGTAACCGATGGCGGAAACGACTAAAGTATAGTCGCCTGCCGGGGCCTTCAGATGGTAAATTCCTTGTTCGTCGGTCGTCCCTCCATACGTGGTGCCTTTCAGGTAGACGGTTGCGAAATCTACAATTTCTTTTTCCGTAGATATTATTTTGCCCGAGATCATCGCCCTCTCATATGCTGAGGCGGATATCGCAGTGAACAGGAATATGAGTAAACAGGAAATCTTAAGAATAGTCGCTTTCAATTTATAAAGAGTTTTGTATCGTTAGTAAAACGATGCAAAGGTCTTTATAAAAGGAAAACGCATCAATCGCGGATTTTAGGTAATTTTATTGTTCCCGTAATTGTGATTTTGACAATACCGCTAACTATATGTAGGTATTTTTCGTCTTTAACCTTCCCCGGGGTAGGGGAAGGTTGGATTAGTTTTCTTTCTTGGGAGCGACAAATGCCGTGTATAACTGGAGCAAGGCAGAAATGGTCAGGCAAATCACCCATTCTTTCCGCCCGCTGAACATCAGGGCGGATGCGAAAATGCACAGCAATCCGGCAAAAATATTGTAGCGGTGCAACCTGCGCCTGCGGAAATCCATTTCCTTGGTAGGCATCGTCAGATAGCTGACGGCTATACCGGCAGCACCTACGGCAAACAGGTAAGGTGCTACCGCCGGCAACGCCAGGTATAATCCCGCGCCGGCGAGCAACAGCAGGGCGGAGATATTGAAAACTATTGTTCTTACTTTTTCGTTCATTTACTTGTTCTTAATAATGTATACATCCTCGTTCGACTTTTTCATGAAATATTCTTCACGGGCAAAGCGTTCGAGGCCTTCCTTATCCGTATGCAGGTCGTTCAGCTTTTTGCTGTTGACTTCGATCTCCTTCTGGTAATGCTTGATCTCTTTTTCCAGGCTGCGAATCTTTTCATCATAGGTATAACGCTTATACAGACTACTATCGCCCATTACAAAAGTCAGAGCGAAGAACACTATGGTTACCAGCCAGTAGGCATTGATCTTAGATAGATACTTGTTGTAAAAGTCTTTTATGCGTGACATCGGAACTTCGTTTTTGCAAAGGTAAATGAATTATTTTGTTTATCTTTGTCTTGTTAATAAAAAAGCAGAGAATGGATAATTATATTGTATCGGCAAGGAAATACCGTCCTTCTACTTTTCGTAGTGTGGTTGGGCAGAAGTCCTTGACTACTACACTTAAAAATGCAATACAAAGTAACAAGCTGGCTCATGCCTACCTCTTTTGCGGTCCCCGCGGAGTGGGTAAAACCTCTTGTGCCCGTATCTTTGCCAAGACGATCAATTGCCTGAATCCGACTGCCGACGGGGAAGCCTGTAACGAATGTGAGTCCTGCAAGGCTTTCAACGAGCAGCGTTCTTATAATATACACGAACTCGATGCGGCCTCCAACAACTCGGTAGACGATATCCGCGCCCTGATCGACCAGGTGCGTATTCCGCCTCCAATCGGAAAATACAAGGTGTTTATTATCGACGAGGTTCATATGTTAAGCTCGGCGGCTTTCAATGCGTTCCTGAAAACGTTGGAGGAACCGCCCCATCATGCCTTGTTCATCCTGGCTACCACCGAGAAGCACAAGGTCTTGCCGACCATCCTGTCCCGCTGCCAGATATACGACTTTTCGCGTATCTCGATTGCCGATATGGTGGAACATCTGGAATACGTCTCTTCATGCGAAGGGGTGACGGCGGAACCGGAAGCCTTGAATGTGATTGCCCAAAAAGCGGATGGCGGTATGCGCGACGCCCTGTCCATCTTCGACCAGGTGGTCAGTTTCACAAATGGAAATATTACGTATCAGGCTGTTATCGATAACCTGAACGTTCTGGATTACGAATATTATTTCCGGCTGACGGATGCGATGCTTTCGGGCAACGTCAGGTCTGCCATCCTGATCCTGAATGATATATTGAGCAAAGGTTTTGACGGGCAGAATATTATAACCGGCCTGGCATCGCATTTCCGGGATTTGCTGGTGTGCAGGGATGAGTCTACTTTGATCTTGTTCGAGGTGGGGGCTTCCATCCGTGAACGGTATAAGGAGATGGCGAAACGCTGTTCCGACCAACTCTTGTTTAAGGCGATCGAATTGGCAAATACCTGTGACCTGAATTACCGGGCCAGCCGGAATAAACGCCTCCTATTGGAACTGACGCTTATCCAGCTTTGCCAGTTGAGCAGTGCCGGACAACCGGTCGATGATAAAAAAAAAGGGCTGATTGAACCGATCGCGTCAAACGGGCAGGGCCAGCCTCCTGCTGCCCAACCGCAACAGGCTGCAGCGGCTCAGACATATACCGTACAATCCGCTCCTCCTTTGCAGCGCCCGGTACAATCTCCGCAGGAAATGACGGGTGCGACTTCCCGCCAGCAGATGGTTTCCACTCATGTTCCGGCTTCTTCGACTGTTATTCCGCAGGCTCCTCCGGCGTCGGCTCCCAAGAGAATAGCACGTCCGCCCCAGTTCGGCACTTCCATTAAAGAGATAGGAATGGAGCATCCGAAGGCACAGGCGGCGACACAGGCTGCTGACGTGGTACAGGAAATGCAGAGCCCTTTCAGCCAGGAAGCATTGGTACATTACTGGGATGCGTATGCCTCTGCGATCGATAAGAAGGTATATCTAAAAAATACGATGATCAATTGCAAGCCGGCCTTGCAGGATAATTATTATTTTGAAGTCTGCGTGCATAATCCCGGGCAGCAGGATGAGCTGACGAATAATTGTATCGATATCTTGGGCTTTCTGCGGATGCAGTTGAAGAATACCCGTATTCAGATGCGTGTCCGTATAGATGAAACGAATCAAAAGCATTTAGCCTATACATCGGCGGAGAAGTATGAACATTTGCTGAATATAAATCCGGTTCTGGCTAAGTTGAAGGATGAGTTTAATCTGACACTTGACTAAATAGTTGAAAGTGGAAAGGTGAAAGGTGAAAGTTGGAAAGATGTATAAATTAAACTTTCAACTTTCACCTTTCAACTGAATTTACATTTCTCTGATCCAAACATTACGGAAGCTGATCGGCTCGCTGGGGTCGCCGTGAGACTGCAAACGGATCGGGCCTGCACCATGTTTTATGACTTTCGGGAAACCGATATATTCCGTAGTACCCAGGATAGTCGTGTTGTTCTGTAATACGATGCCATTCTGAATCACCGTAACGCGCGGCGGAACACGATAAGTGCCGTCTTCCTTGAAGATAGGAGCGGAATAGATGATGTCGTAGACATTCCATTCGCCCGGTTTACGCATGGCGTTTGCCAGAGGAGGCGTCTGTTTATAGATACTACCGGTCTGTCCGTTCACGTATGTTTCGTTGTTGTAGCAATCCAAAACCTGGATTTCATACATGTCCTGCAGGAAGATACCGCTGTTGCCGCGTCCTTGGCTCTTGCCTGTGATATTTTTAGGTACGCACCATTCGATATGCAATTGGAAGTTCTCGAATTTTTGTTTTGTCAGGATATCGCCTTTCTTCTTGTCTACAGTGAAAACGCCGTCTTTTACGATCCATTCGGCCGGCCCGCCGTTGGCGCTTTGCCAAGCGGAGAGATCTTTGCCGTCAAAGAGGACGATGGCATCGGAAGGAGCGCTGTTTGTTTTGATGTCGCCCGGAGTGACTACTTTCGGTTGCGGAGTCCAGTATTCGGACATTCCCGGTTTCATTTGTTCCTGTTCGGGATACTGTTTTTGTGCGCTTGCACTGATACAAGCTGTACAAGCCAGAGCTGCCAAAGCAGTCCTCATCGTGATACTTCTGTTCATGGTCTAAATTTTTTAATTAGGTTTAGAATTTACTGATTGCAAATGTATAAAAAACGGCAATACAGTAGCTCCTATATTGCCGTTTTTTTACAGAATGCCTTAAAAATCTTCCTTTATGGCTTGTGATTGAAAAGCCGTTGTTCTGCCAGTTGTTCATATTTTGTACCCGGCCGCCCGTAGTTGCAATACGGATAAATGCTGATCCCGCCGCGCGGTGTGAAAATACCGGTTACTTCGATATATTTGGGGTCCATCAGCCGGATAAGGTCTTTCATGATGATATTGACACAATCTTCATGGAAGGCTCCGTGGCTGCGGAAGCTGAACAAATATAATTTCAGGCTCTTGCTCTCCACCATTTTAATATCGGGGATATAATCGATGTAGATGGTTGCAAAGTCCGGCTGGCCGGTGATAGGGCAGAGGCTTGTGAATTCCGGACAGTTGAAACGTACCCAGTAATCATTATCGGGATGCTTGTTTGTAAACGCTTCCAACACCTCCGGAGCATAATCCTGCTTGTACACGGTTGAACCTCCTAACAGGTGCAACTCATTTTCCTCTTTTCTTGTATCCATATTATCTTTTTTGTCTCTTTAGATATTTCTCTAATCCTTCGCGGCGTAGTTTGCAAGCGGGGCAATGTCCACAGCCTTCTGCCATGATGCCGTTGTAGCAGGTGAGGGTTTGGGTACGTACGAGGTCGAATACGCCCAATTCGTCGGAAAGTTCCCATACTTCGCTCTTATCCCGGTTCATGAGGGGGGTGTGGATCACGAACTGTTCGTCCATCGCCAGGTTCAGCGTGACGTTGAGGGAGCGGACGAATGTGTCGCGGCAATCGGGGTAACCGCTGAAATCGGCTTCCGACACGCCTGTCACTAAGTTGAAGATTCCTTTGCTGCGCGCCAGGATCGCTGCGAAGGTAAGGAATACCATGTTGCGCCCCGGAACGAACGTGTTCGGGTAGCTGTCCGCCGGTTTTTCCTGATCCATCGAAATGTCCGTATTCGTCAGCGAACAGTTCGGATCGAGCTGGCTGATCAACGACACGTCCAACAGGTGAAACGGTACTTGGGCGTCGGCTGCTATTTTTCGTGCAACCTCTATTTCCAAGGAATGTTTTTGTCCGTAAGTAAAACAAACGGCTTCTACGCGGGAGAAATGCTTCTTTGCCCAGAACAGGCAGGTCGTGGAGTCTTGTCCACCGGAGAAGCATACCAAAGCGGCTTCTTGATGTTTCATATCTTTCTTGTTTTTAATACGTGGTTTAGCAAGCACACGGAAAAGGAAACGGTCCTTTTCGGATGCAAAGATACTTTTTAAATTGACAATAGACAATTGATGATTGACAATTGGAAAGAATAAGTGTTGCACAATACGGATGGTTTTGTGCAGCACATTTTAGGTGAAAGTGTGCAATATTTAAAAAAAGTATATATCTTTGCCTCCGTTTTGTAATTAAGAAAAGTAAAGCATGAATAAAAAAGTAGTAGTAGGTGCGGCATTGATGATGATGCCTTTGGTTTCTTCTGCTGGTGGATATTTGACGAATACGAACCAGCATGCAGCCTTTTTAAGGTCACTTTCGCGAGGTGCGGCAATTGATATCGATGGCGCTTTGTCTAACCCGGCAGGCCTATCTTTTTTGCCGACAGACGGTTTCCGTGTGGGTGTGAGTATCCAAAGTGCTTTCCAGACCCGTGACATCGATGCCTCTTTCGGTACATACAATGGTTTTGATCCGGTGAATAAGGTGCCGACAGTAAGTGATACCCCTTATAAAAAGTATTACAAGGGTAAGGCGGCCGCTCCTGTGATCCCGAGTGTTTTTGCGGCATATAAAAAAGGAGATTGGACCATCTCCGGCTTCTTCGCCATTACGGGTGGGGGCGGTAAGGCTTCGTTTGACGATGGCTTGCCTATGTTCGAATCGGCGGCTATGGCAGGTATATTTATGGAAAGCTTGGGGAAATATGTGGCGTCAGGCGGCAAAAGCCCTATCGTCACTCCGGATATGTACACGATCAACAGTGCGATGGACGGCAGGCAGTATATCTATTCCGTGCAATTGGGATTAGGCTACAGGATCACCGATTGGCTTTCTGCCTTTGCCGGAGGCCGGATGAACTATTTCTCGGGAAACTACGACGGGTATCTGGATGCAAAGTTAAAAAAGGATTTCGGTGGAGCGGATTTGATGAACTTGGCTTTGGATTGCGACCAGACCGGCTGGGGCTTGACACCGGTCCTGGGGGTCGATGTCAAATATGGCAAATTCAACTTCGGGGCTAAATATGAATTCAAGACGAACTTGAACATCGAAAACAATACCAAGAAGTTGGATTATCCCGACAGTGCGGAAGATTTGGTCGGTCCGTACAAACATGGAGTGAATACGCCGAACGATATTCCTTCCATGCTTTCGGTGGCAGCCTCCTATCAGTTTTTACCCATGCTGAAGGCTTCGGTGGAGTATCATTTCTACGATGACAAGAAAGCGGGCATGGCCGGTGGAAAACAGAAAGAACTGGAAAGAGGCACGAACGAGTACCTCTTTGGCATAGAGTGGGACGTAATCAAGAGGTTGACCATCAGTGGTGGCGCCCAAATTACGGATTATGGTTTGTCTGACAATTTCCAAAGTGATGTCAGTTTCTACTGCGACTCTTATACGTTAGGCTTTGGGGCCAAGGTGATGCTAAGCGAAAAGATGGCATTGAATGTGGGCTATATGTGGACAACTTACCACGATTATACCAAGAAGATGGATGATTACTGCGGTACGAAACTTCCGGGACAGAATGTCTATAGCCGTACCAACAAAGTATTTGGCTTAAGTTTGGATTACGCTTTTTAAATCTGAAAGATACCTATATCGGTTGCTGCCCGTAACCAATAGCTTTAGGGATCGTAACCAATAGCTTTAGGGATCGTAAAGCATAGCTTTGTAATCGGTATAAAAAAAGAGGGAGCGTCAAACTCCCTCTTTTTTGTTTATTATTATGTTTGCTTGTTGTCGATTACATCTGGATCCAGCGAACGAATGCGAAGTCCATGCGGTGAGGCAATTCTTTGTTTACAGGGTAAACGCGGAAGCCCATCTTATGGAGGCCTGCTTCACTCGGAGTAGTCTTCAGTTCGAAGAACAATTTGGAACCTTCTTCCTTCATCAACTTGAACTGTTCGGATGCCAGGTATTCCAACTGATGGTTTTCAGGATTTTCTTTTGTGATAACCATTTCAACGCCCAACATACCTTTCAGCTCGTGGCGGTCGATAACCAGGTTGAACTTATAGTCTTTGCCTACAACCAATCCGTCGAGAGCCAAATCCTGTGAGCTGGTAAATGATTCGACCTGGAAGCTGTCCCAATGTTCAGCTACTTCCTCTTTCCATGCAGCGATTGCTTTGGCTTCGGCGAAGCCGTTTTCACGCAGGTGGGCGGAACGGGTTGCCAGCTTATTGTAGAAACGATTGATATAATCGTCCAACATACGTTTCATCGTATAGTCGGGAGCGATTTCAGACATCGAGTTCTTGATGTACTGGATCCATTCGGGAGAGTAGCCCTTACTGTTTTTAGCATAGTAAGTCGGGATGATCTCTGTTTCCAGGGTATGGTAGATGGTAGCGGCATCCAACTGATCCTGATACTGCTGGTTTTCGTAAGTACGCTTGTCGGTCAATGCCCAGCCTGCGCCCTGCTTGTAACCTTCGTACCACCATCCGTCCAATACGGAGAAGTTCAGAACACCGTTCATTTCCGCCTTTTCGCCAGATGTACCGGATGCTTCCAGAGGACGGGTCGGAGTGTTCAGCCAAACATCGACACCTGCGATCAGGTGACGGGCCAGACGCATATCGTAGTTTTCCAGGAAGATGATCTTTCCTAAGAATTCCGGACGGCGGGAGATCTCGACAATGTGCTTGATCAAACCCTGTCCGCCACCATCGGCCGGGTGAGCTTTACCGGTGAATACGAACTGGATCGGATATTGTTCGTTGTTTACGATCTTGGCCAAACGATCCAGGTCTGTGAACAGCAGGTGAGCGCGTTTGTAAGTAGCGAAACGGCGACCGAAACCGATCAGCAGGGCGTTCGGGTTGATCTTGTCCAGGATGGAAACAACCTTAGCAGGGTCACCCTGGTTCTTCAGCCAGTTTGTCTTATACTGGTTTTTGATGTATTTGATCAGTTTGTTCTTCAGAGTCTTGCGGATAGCCCAGATGTCTTCGTCCGCAACGTTCTGAATGGCCTCCCAGTATAACTTGTTTGACTGATCCTTAAAGAATTTCTTATTGAAGTTTTCAGCGAAGAAACGTTTCCATTCTGTGGAAGCCCAAGTCGGCATGTGTACGCCGTTGGTAACATATCCAACGTGCAGTTCATCAGGGAAGTAACCTTTCCATACCGGAGCGAACATACGTTGCGACACTTTTCCGTGCAACCAGCTTACGCCGTTTGCTTCCTGGCAAGTGTTCAAAGCGAATACGCTCATAGAGAACTTTTCGTTCGATCCCGGGTTTTCGCGTCCCATATCGATGAATTCCTGCCAGCTGATACCCAGTTTGCCCGGGAACTCACCCATGTAGCGGCCGAACAGACCTTCGTCGAAGTAGTCGTGACCTGCCGGAACCGGTGTGTGGACGGTGTACAAGGCGGAAGCGCGTACAACTTCCAGAGCCTGGTTGAATGACAGATTGTCGTTCTGGATGTAGTCCACCAGACGCTGTGCGTTGATTAACGCGGCATGTCCTTCGTTGCAGTGGTAAATCTGTTTCTTGATGCCCAGCTTGTTCAGCATCAGGATACCGCCGATACCCAACAGATATTCCTGTTTCATGCGGTTTTCCCAATCGCCGCCATACAACTGGTGCGTGATGGAACGGTCCCATTCGCTGTTCTGAGGAATATCCGTATCCATCAAATATAAAGGAACGCGTCCTACGCTTACTTTCCAGATGTGCGCATAAACGGTGCGGCCGGGGTAGGGCACTTCCAATACCATCGGTTCGCCGTTAGCTTGCATGACCTGGGTAAGAGGCAGCGCGTTGAAGTTTTGCGGTTCGTAGTTGGCAATCTGCTGTCCTTCCATAGACAGAGATTGTGTAAAGTAACCGTAGCGGTACAGGAAACCTACCGCAGTCAGGTCGATGTTGCTGTCGCTGGCTTCCTTCAGGTAGTCACCAGCCAATACACCCAGACCGCCGGAATAGATTTTCAGCACGTTTGTCAAACCATATTCCATGCTGAAATAAGCGACAGACGGTTTTGTCTGATCCGGCTTAACATTTACATAATCCTTGAATATCGAGTAAACTGCTTTGATTTCCGCCATCAGGACGTCATCTGCCAGGATTTCCTCAATACGCTTGTAAGACAGGCTTTGAAGTAAAAGTACGGGGTTACCTTCTGTTGATGCCCAGAGTTCAGGATCGATCTTACCGAATAATTTGGCTCCTTCATGGTTCCATACCCACCATAAATTTGTAGCCATTTCATATAGAGGCTGTAATTGCTCGGGGAGCATAGAATGGGAATAGATATCCTTCCAAATCGGGCTGTTTGCGTTATTCGCTTTGATTTTCATTATTATGAAGTTTAAAATGTTTCAATTACTATTTTAATATTATATAATCTCTTCTTTTGTTTAAAATGCTGCAAAGATAGGGATTATCTGTTTTATTATGAGCGTATTTTAATTATTTCTTTTGTTTGCACGCTCCAAAGCGATCCTGAAAGCCTCTTCATAGTAAACAATGAATTTGCTCCATTCGGCTTTAGCAGCCAGGTTGAAACTGCGTTTCCGGATTTCTGCCACATCCTTTTTATCCTTTCCGGCAAGCGTCAGGATCGAGGAGGTGATGGCATCTGCAACTTCGAAATAATTGAAATCGTCACGGTTCACTACGGCTACACCTTCGTTGATATTGCTACCCGTCACATGCTTCTTCGCCCATAAACCGAAACCGGCAAGGTCGGTGGTGATGGTCGGAATCCCGAATGCGATACTTTCCAGCGGAGTGTATCCCCAGGGTTCGTAATAGGAGGGATAAACGGTGGCATCCATACCGATCAGCAGGTCGTAATAGGGTTTGTTGAGGATACCGTCGCGTCCGTCTAAATAGCAAGGCACGAAAATGATTTTCAGTTTGTCGGTTGCCGAATTGGTAAAACCGGCGTGGGAGATATAGTTCAGCACCTTGTCTTGCTCCATCAGGTTCAGCCAATGTGTGACGAATGGCATTTGCATGGGTGAAGTGGTGCGGATATTCTTGTCGATGACTTCTTTCAGGTCTGCGCGTGCATCGCGTACCCAGGCGGGGACCATGATGAAGGCGACGACTTCGCGTTGAAGCCTTCCGGAAGTGCGTACCCGGTTCATTGCCTCGATAAAGACATCGATGCCTTTGTTGCGGTATTCATAGCGGCCGCTGGTGGAAACCAGGAAAGCATCCGTCGAAATAGGGCATCCGAGCAGTTTCTCTGCGACGTTGAGCAGGTCGCGGCGGGCGGCCGTACGCTTTTTCTCGTATTCTTTTTTGGCTGGGACGAAGTTGGGTTCGAAGCCGTTCGGCGTGACGATGTCCGGGGCTTTGTCCAGCAATTGTTTACACTCGCGGGCTGTAATGTCACTCACTGTCGTGAAGCAGTCGACATGCAGGGCTGTCTGTTTTTCCAGCGAATGTTTCGCTTCCATGTTCAGCTCTTTCGCCATTTGGTCGCCGTTATATCCGTCCATGTAAGCATACAGGGCTTTGTTGTTTCCGGCGATGGAACGGCCGATAGAGGTGGCGTGTGTCGTGAAGAGCGTTGCGATGGCCGGGATTTGCTTTTGGATGTAAAGCGCACCCATTCCCAGCATCCATTCGTTAAACAGAGCTGCAACTTTTTTGTTTTCCAACTTGTAGAAATGGTAGAAGCTTTCGATGACCTTACCTACTGCGTAAGCGAAGATGCAGGATTCGTCGTAGTCGCCGTATGCATGGATCGAGTCTACGCGGAAACTTTCCCACATCGAGTAGAAAAAGGAATCCCTTTCTTTGAAGAAAGGTTTAAAATCTACTAAGATTACGGGAGGTTTTCCCGGAACATTCCATCGGCCTACTTTTACTTTCAGATTCTCTGTGGTCTTCGTATAAGCTCTCCAGTCAGCAAACAGAACATCGTCTTCAATAAAGTCGGGAGCGTTTGTGTTAGCCCACACATCAGGTCCTATAAAAATCAGTTTATCTTTAAAAGATTGTTGCAACGTATGCGCTTTCGTTGAAAGGACGGTATAGATACCTCCTACTTTGTTACATACTTCCCAACTGCTCTCGAAAAGATATTCTGGCGTTGTTGATATATTATCCATAAACGATTTTGTTTATTATCAGATATTTTGGGGGACAAAGATACGAATTTTTATCTTTTTTTCAACGATAGGGCTTGTTTAATGAATGAATTATGTAGATTTGTAGATATTTTAATGTAAACGATTATGGCTAAAAGAAGAATTTTAAAGAAAGACATCAGCTATGTAGCTGGCGATTTGTTTTCAGAAGCATTGGTCTGTATGCTGTATATCCCTGGAGTCGATTCGGCGAAGGCTGACGTAGTGATGGCGAGAATACTCGATATGCAGGATGAATTTATTCGTCGTGCCAACCGTCCGGACGGAAAAGAAAACAAAAAACGGGTGAAAGAGTACTACCGTAAATTGCGGACAGACCTGCAAACGGAAATAAACGCAATAGCAACTGAAATCGGAGAGTTGAGCAAATAGAAAGTAAAGAATGAAGAAAGCTATAAGTAAGGCGCTTCTTCGCTTAGCGGGCTGGAAACTGGGACCGTTGGTCGAGGATGTGCCTAAATGTGTGATATGCGTGGCTCCGCATACCAGTAACTGGGATTTTATCGTAGGGAAGTTGTTTTATACCTCGATCGGGCGTAATGCCAGTTTCCTGATTAAGAAGGAATGGTTCTTTTTCCCGTTCAACCTGTTGTTTAACTGGCTGGGCGGCGTGCCTGTGGATCGCCATAAACGGACCTCGGTGACGGATCAGATGGTGGAACAATTCAATCACCGGAAAGAATTTCAGCTGGCCGTGACTCCCGAAGGAACACGCAAGCGGGTGAATGACTGGAAAAGGGGGTTCTACTATATCGCACAAAAAGCCAATGTGCCTATCCTGATGGCCTATTTCGACTACAAAAAGAAAGAGGCCGGTTTCAAAGGAGTATTCTATCCCACGGGTGATGCGGATAAAGATATCCGTGAGATCCGTGAGCATTACAGGGATGTGACAGCTTGTCACCCGGAAAACTTTGTTCAAATTTAATATTATGGCAGACAATTTGCGTATCAGTATGGTCCAGTCCCATATTATCTGGGAGGACAGAGATGAAAACCTGGGTTATTATGGAGAATTGCTCCGGCGTGTCGGCGGTAAGACCGACATTGCTGTTTTGCCGGAAACGTTTACAACGGGCTTCTCCATGGAAGTTGAAAAACTGGCCGACACGATGGACGGGCCGACTATCCCTACCGTCAAGGGGTGGGCGAAGAAGTATAAGCTTGCTGTGGCAGGCAGTTTCATTGCGAAAGAAGACGGGAAATATTTTAACCGCGCTTTCTTTATCACTCCTGACGGTGAAACTTATTTGTATGACAAGCGGCACCTGTTCCGGATGGCTGGCGAGGACCAGCATTTTACGGCCGGGGACAAACGGACCATCGTACGGTATAAGGACTGGAACATCTGTTTGCAAGTTTGCTATGATCTTCGTTTCCCGGTTTGGAGCCGGAATGCGAACAATGAATATGATCTGCTGATCTATGTCGCCAATTGGCCTGAGGCCCGTAAGAAGGTTTGGAAGACATTGCTCCAGGCACGTGCGATGGAGAATATGGCATACGTCTGCGGGGTGAACCGGGTCGGGATCGATGGTAAGGGGTTTGTGTACCGGGGCGATTCCATGATCTTCTCTCCGAAAGGTAAAAAGCTGGCCGATGCCGGCAAACGGGAAGAAGTAACCCGTACTTGCACCCTTACGCGTGCGGATCTCGAGGAACTAAGGGCTAAATTCCCGGCGTGGAAAGATGCGGATGCGTTTGTTATAAGCGAATGATAGGTAAAGAGGCTGTTGCAGGAATAAGGAGCAACAGCCTTTTTTATTTGTTCTCCTGACGTACCGGCAGATCGATCGTAAAGCAACTTCCTTTTCCCTCTTCTGATCTTAGACCGATTTTTCCTCCGAAACGTTTGACGATTACCTGGCAGATAGCCAATCCTAATCCTGTTCCCTGCGCGAATTCATTCAGTTTGTTGAACCGTTCGAATACGGCTTTCTGTTGTTTTTCAGGAATGCCGATACCGGTGTCTTCTATAAATATGGAAACGGAGGAATCTCCCGTTTTGTAGCTGTAACCGATTTTTATAAATCCTTCTTTAGTGAATTTGGCGGCATTATTGATGAAGTTTGTGATAACCTGCGTCAGCCGGCAATGATCGGTCTCGATAATAGCGGGAGTTTCGGGGGTTTCTTTGATCAACTCTACCTGCTTGGGCATCAATAGCTGGTGGGTATGATAGATGTCGTTTATCAGATCCGTCAGATTGATGGAAGCGAAGGTGAAGTCCATATGTCCGGATTCGATACGCGATAAATCCAGAATATCGTTGATAAGTTTTAAAAGGAGTTCGCAGTTGGAATTGATTAGTTTTATGAATTCTTGTTTTTCTTCAACATTCAATTCGACTTCTTCGCTTACAATGATATTGGAAAATCCGACAATGGCATTCAGTGGGGTGCGGATCTCATGGCTCATATTCGCAAGGAAGGTCGATTTCATCTTATCGGATTCTTCCGCTTTTCGGCGGGCGTCTATCAACTCCTGTTCCGCTTCTTTTACCTGTTGGATATTCAGGCATAGACCGCTGAAAATGTTTTCTTCTATATTATAGGTATACCGGTATTCCCACCATTGATACCCTTTCCCGTTAAAGTTGCAGCGGGTTTGGGAAATGTTTTTCTGTAGCAATCCCCGGTGTGCTCTGTCTACGTTATGAAGAACTTTTTGCGCATCTTCGGGCAGGAGGTAAGAAATGTATTTATCTATAGAAAGCGGTTTCGGTTCCAGTCCGGCGACAGAATAGAAATCGTTGTCGAAATAGAAATAGTTGTTTTTCAATTGAAAGGCGAAGACTCTACCGCCGGCGAGAGCCAGGGAAAGGAATCTTTCTCCTTTTTTCAGACTCTCCTGTGCCTGTTGTTTGTTTTTGTTTTCCCTCCGGTAAAGGCGCAAAAGGGAAAGGATGACTACTATAATGCTTGTAGCCAATATGCATCCGAGGATAATAAGATGCGTTTTATATCGCTCTGCAAAAGGCATATTGATAATCCGGCAGTCTTCCGGCAGCTTATTCAGTGGAATATGCCAACGTTCCAGCTCTTTCCAGTCTGCCATATAGAACTTGGATGCTTCGACTACCGGAGTGCCCTGTCGTTTTTTGCCCTTTAGTATGTTAGAAACAGCTTTGACGGATGATTTGTATTGCTCTTCAATGGGAGTGATGTAGCCGCCTAAAATGCCATGTCCAAGCCCGAATCCCTCATTGATGACGGTACAGGTCGGGCTGCTGGCCAGCAAACCGAGGCGCTGGGCGGAGAAGTCCCACTTGCATTGAACGAAATTCGAATATCGTCCCAAGCCTGAAAGCGCCCATAACAAGCCGTTGGCGGAAGATTCTCTCGAGTTGATAAGGCTGTATTCCATTTTGGTGGGCTCTTGGAACATGACTTTCGTATTGGTCTTGATGCTGTCGCTTTTAAAGTAGAAAGATCCGTTCTCTTCCAACACGTAGGATGAACTTCCTATCTTATCGATTCCTACCGTATGCAGATCTTTAAGCAGGCTCCGGGTTGCCTGGTGTCCCAGATAGGTATTGTCCGTCCAGAAATGCAATCGCCTCGGTCCGAAAAGGACTTCTATAAAATGGATGGTTTTTAAGTATTCCGGTTTGTCCCAGAATCCCGTGATGTTCGGATACTGCTTCAGTAATTTCCAGTTTGGAAAGTTCACTCCGGCAAAAACTACAGGTATTTGTTTCACTACAGGATGTTGGCAAGCCATTAAAGAATAGGTTGCCTGGTCGTCATAAACAAGGATCGCTTCCGGAGCCCAGCCGGCAATGGTGTCAAGGAAACCGTACATCCGAAGAAGTTCATCCTTCTCCAGGTAACTGTCGCAATCCAGGTAAAAAGTTTTGATATCAGCCTTAATGTTTTGTTTGTGAAATTCGTGATCTATCTTTTCCTCACTGTTTTTATACCCGATATATTCCGGTTCAAAGGATTGGATAATAAGAATCTTTCGTTTTTCATCGGATAAACGGTCTTTACAGGATATCCCAGCCAGTAAAAGCAGAATTCCGATAAAGCAGGAAATATGTACAATAAACCTTTTTTGCATAAAGTTCAGTAACTCTTTTACCCTGGTAAATTTCAAGATCAGATTCAAGTTTATAATTTTTACAAAGGTAGGTGAATATGCAATGATAATCAAAGGTATTTTGTATATTTTTCATATACCTCCCGGATAAAAAAGAAAAAGCGACTGTCAGACTTTCATCCGACAATCGCTTTTCGATCTTATGTGGAAAATGTTTGTTTATTTCACCTCCTCAAAGTCAACGTGATATATCTATCAGCGACTTGCATACACGTGTTGCAAATATAACGCAAACCCGAAAATAAGCATCCATAAGCAACACACGCTCTTGCTCACAAAAGTACGATTTTTATTCATAAATAACGAGATGTAAACGCATAAAAATCAAAAGAAAGCGATGTTTTTAACAGATTCTTCGGTTTTATCCTTACTTTTGTGTATGATATTGGGGGAGGGGTACACCCAAACAACAATAAGGAAACTATGCAAATACATAACAATACATTGATAGCGGAATGCTCAGCTTACGATTTCAAGGAAATGCTGGAGCGTAAGAAAGTGAAGTCGTGGCTTAAATCCGTGTCGGCATTTGCCAATACGGACGGTGGCAG
>ERZ791909.753-NODE-753-length-25381-cov-7.682263_pt1 | contig 25381 bp, 19 predicted proteins | sample MGYA00510143_ERZ791909 | MGnify/ENA primary metagenome ERZ791909 (study PRJEB30046, sample SAMN00792093) | human gut metagenome | study: EMG produced TPA metagenomics assembly of the A metagenome-wide association study of gut microbiota in type 2... | reverse complement strand
AAAATATAAATAATTAATAATCATTTTTTGTGTCCACTTTGGGGAACTGCTACAAGGAAAACTGTTAAAATTTGGAAAAACGGACAAAAAGATGCGTAAATACCTTGGAAAAACGGACAAATTATCGTATATTTGCCATGGAAAAGCGGACAAAATACGTCCGTTTAATAATAGAAAAGGGGACAAGGATATGATTAAACGTAAGATAGACAGATATTTAGCTGATTTCTTCGAAACGAATAAGAAAGCTTTGATGTTGACAGGAGCAAGACAGATAGGAAAAACATATTCTATCCGTCGTTTCGGTCATGAACATTTTGAAAGATTCATAGAAATCAACTTCATCGAAAATCCAGGCTTGGTAAAGGTCTTCAGCAAGGCGAAGAATAGTCAGGACATCTTGTTGCGTCTCTCCACTGTGACCAGCCAGGATTTGATCAAGGGCAGTACCCTTGTGTTCTTTGATGAAGTGCAGGAATGCCCGGAAATCGTAACTGCCATCAAATTTCTGGTGGAAGAGGGGAGCTATCGCTATGTTTTAAGCGGTAGCCTATTGGGTGTGGAGATCAAGAATCTCCGTTCTGCACCAGTGGGATATATGGATGTGAAAGATATGTATCCTCTTGATTTGGAGGAGTTTGCTACAGCAGTTGGTATCAACGATAGAATTATAGATGCTTTGAGGAAGCATTTTACTGAAGGGACTGCTGTAGATGAATTCATCCATGAAAAGATGATGGAGGTATTCCGCCTTTATCTTATTGTAGGTGGAATGCCTGCAGCTGTTGATAAATATCTGGCTACCAATAATCTGCAAGATGTAATGGCAGAGCAGCAGGCTATCATACGTCTCTATAAGCAGGATATAGCGAAATATGACCCTGACCATAAATTGTATATTCAGGAAATCTTTGACAGGATCCCTGCTGAGCTTGATGCCAAGAACAAGCGTTTCATATTGAAGAACCTGAATGAAAACATCAAGTTTGCACGTTATCAGAACAGTTTCTTGTGGTTGAAGGATGCCGGTGTAGCTTTGCCGGTATATAATGTTGAGGAGCCTACTGTGCCGTTGATTTTGTCGAGCAGCAGAAACTTATTCAAGCTGTTTATGGCAGATATTGGTCTTTTGGCAAGTCTTTATGCGGATGGCATTCAACTGAAGATTTTGGATAACGAACCGTCCATCAACTTTGGTTCGGTATATGAGAATGCCGTAGCACAAGAGCTCTGGGCGCACGGTTTCCAGTTGTATTATTATAACAACAAGCGCCAGGGTGAACTGGATTTTGTGATAGAGCAAAATGGTGAGGTGTTGCCGATAGAGGTTAAATCGGGCAAGGATTATGAGCGTCACAAAGCGCTTACGAATGTGGTGAACTCAACAACTTATCAGATTTCTAAAGCCTATGTGCTGTGTAATGATAATGTGAAGAAGGTGGGAAAAATCACTTATCTCCCTATTTACATGCTGATGTTTATCAAGAAGGAGCAGAAGCTGCCTACCAAATATTCCATTGATTTAAACGGACTGGTTTAAAGGAGCTCAGTATTAAAAGAGAGTCCGGTTTTTTAAAGGACTCTCTTTCATTATATTATGGGTTATTCTACAGTCTCTATCATGTCGATGATGGTATAGATTGGCAAGATATCAAATGCAAGTTGGGTATTAAATTAGCCTCCTATATCTATGAATCTCCTATTCATATTAACTCTTCCGCTGCTGATGCTTTGTTTTCCCTGGGTTGTGGGTTGGGTACGAAGCCAAGGATGGCAACCAGACAACTCATCAAAGGACTGATGATGTTGAAGAAGCAGAAGGGGAGATAGACAAGTGTCGGGATACCAAGAACCGTACTCTGAGTCATACCGCAGGCTGTCCATGGAACCAATACGCTCGTTACGGTAGCACTATCCTCTGTACTTCGGCTCAAGAGTTCCGGCCGATAGCCTCGTTCGGCATATTCATCCTTATAGATAGATGCATTCATAATAATGCTCAGGAACTGGTCACCCATAACGAGATTGAGCAAGACGCCTGATGTCACGGTGCTGCAGACAAGTGATACGGTGCTGTGGATGCTTTTCAGGAGCATGTGGGTAATGGCGTGGAGCATGCCGCTGGCTACCATACATGAACCGAAACACATGGCACAGAGGATGAGCCAGATGGTATTGAGCATGCCAGCCATACCTCGGGTGGCTACGAGATCATTGATGTTCTCCATGCCGCAATCTACCTGGGTATGGGTATAGCAGGTGGTCATGATTCCTTCAAAGAGGCTTTTGGCAGAGATGCTGTCTTCACCTGCTATCCCTACAAGTACTTCCGGCTGGAGAATGAGGGCACAGATGCATGCAGAAAGGGCTGAAAGAAGAAGTGTGATGAGAGATGGAGTCTTGCGGTAGATGAGCCACCCTGTAAAAGCCGGAACCAGCATCGTAAACAAGGAGATATTGAAACCATGGCTCAGACCGGTGAGATACTGGCTGATATCCACTGGCTTGGAATCATAACAGAGTCCGATGATGAGATAGAGTACCAGCGAGAGCAGGATGCTCGGTATGGTAGTATAGAGCATATAGCGGATATGTGAGAAGAGATCCGCTCCGGCTATACTCGAAGCAAGGACGGTGGTATCGCTCATAGGCGAGAGTTTATCCCCGAAATAGGCACCGGAGATAATAGCTCCAGCGGTGTAGGGGGCTGGTATTCCCAGGGCATCACCGATTCCCATCAGAGCAATACCGATGGTGGCAATAGTGGTCCATGAGGTTCCCGTCATCACAGAAATGATGCTGGAGATGATGCATGCGCAGGGAAGGAAAAAGGTTGGCGACATGATCTGTACACCATAATATATCAATGTGGGTACCACACCACTGATCATCCAGGTAGCTGACATCATTCCGATGAGCAGCAGGATCAGGATAGATACTCCGGCATCGCCCACGGTCTTTTTGATCATCTCTTCAAAGATATTCCATTTCATCCTATAGATGCCCATACCGAGTGCTACACAAACGGCTGTGGCTATCATGAGGGCCACCTGAGAGGCACCAGCCAGGGCATCATCAGGGAAGATTTTGACAACCAGGACGATGAGGGTGATAAGTACTGCCAGCGGTATGACAGAAATAAAAGGATGTGGTGCAACTGGCTGCAGAGACGAGCAGGATGCCTGATTCTCTGCAGCTTGAGATTTCTGTTTCTTTTCTTCTTGTTCCATTTGTTAATATTCTCTTTTCATTTTAGTTTTTCATTTACTTTGCGTTTTTATCCGTTTCTTCAACGCTTTTCTTCTGTGTATTCGGCAAGAATCCTGCTATGATGCCGAGCAATGGCAGGAAGGCACTCACCTGGAAGATAAACTCGATGCTCGTCTTGTCTGCTAACCAGCCGAAGAAAGCAGAGCCCAAACCTCCCAAACCAAACATCAGTCCGAAGAAAATGCCGGCTATCAGTCCTACTTTATCTGGCATCAGGTCGGTGGCATATACCACGATGGAAGAGAAAGCCGAGGCAATGATCAATCCTGACAGGAAGGTAAAGATGATGGTCCACGTGAAGTTGACGAAAGGCATGGCGATGGCGAAAGGTGCTGCTCCCAGAATGGAAAACCAGATGACATACTTTCTGCCGAACTTGTCACCCAGCATTCCTCCTGCCACTGTTCCTATGGCAAAGGCTGCAAGGAACACGAAGAGACACAGCTGTGAAGTCTGTACCGAGACACCGAACTTATCCATCAGGAAGAAGGTGAAGTAGCTCGTGATGCATGCCGTATAGAAATACTTGGAGAACACGAGCATGATGAGGATGAACAGGGCCCAATACTTCACCCTTTTAGAAATATGGGTATTGAGAAGCGGTTGTTTCTGCGGATGGTTCACCACGTAAGCCAGTCGTGCCTTGTACCAGACTCCCAATCTTACCATGATGATGGCAGCGAGGAGGGCTGCAAGGGCAAACCAGGAGATGGCATGCTGTCCGAAAGGCAGGATGATGATGGCAGCCAGCAGCGGACCTACTGCCGATCCGCCATTGCCGCCCACCTGAAAGATAGATTGTGCCAGACTCTTCTTGCCTCCCGATGCCATCTGTGCCACTCTTGAAGCTGTGGGATGAAACACGGATGAGCCCAGACCTACGACGCTCACAGCCAGGAGAATCAGAAAATAATTCTCGGCAAAAGCCAGCAGGAGCAAGCCCACCAAGGTGAAGCACATGCCGAGGGAAAGAGCATAGGGACGGGGATGCTTGTCAGCATAAAGCCCCGTAAAAGGTTGCAGGATGGAAGACGTCATCTGGAAGACCAGCGTGATGATACCTATCTGTGCAAACGAGAAGTCGAACTTATCCTTCACAATCGGATAGATGGAAGGGATAATCGACTGAATCATATCATTCAAGAAATGGGAAATACTACAGATGATGAGCATGGAATATACCGTACCCTCTACCATCTTAGGATTTCCCTTGATTTTACTACCTATTGACTTGATGTTCATTGTATTAATTTAAATTATTATTTTTCATACAGTTCTATCGGCAAACCATCTGGGTCGCTGAAGAACACAAATCATTTCATTACTTCTTGAATTTTCATGCCAAGTAGTGCTTTTCGTGCAAAGGTAACTAAAATTTCCAGATTACGCAAGAAAAGGTCCAATATAATATTCTTTTTATAAAAAATTATTATTTCATGGAATTTTTCTTGGTTAGTACCTTCCCATTTTCTAAGGGTGATTATGGTAAATAGGCGGTACGAATATATAAATATTTGTACTTCGGAAATATGCGGGTGTCAAATATTGTTTCTTAATTATCGCAATTTCCGTATTTTCAATCTAGAAGGTCATGATGATAAAAATCATTTGGTTTGATAGCGTATTACTTGCTCTCTGCAAGACGAATCACCTATAGTTGTACGACCGTAAGGCTACAGTTGTACGACTATATAGGCTATAGTTGTACAACTCTGGAGTTATAGTCGTACAACTATAGGGGTTATAGTTGTACGACTACAGAATTCCGGATTTCCAAAGAAATTAGTGAGATTTATAACACGTTGAATATCTGACGATTACGAATTTCTCCATATTTCCAATATTCTTCAAGAAATATTTTCCGAGCGGAAATTCGTGATTTTCAGAGGATTTAAATCATGATTTTGTAAAAAAATAAGCCTGGTCAACTGACGGAACATGACATCTGTATAATGACCACTGATACCTGAAATAGGGCTATTTTTGATTAATTAATAGTTATTTTACTCACATTTTAGCAAATATCATTACCTTTGCAATCTGTTTAAATTAAAATACGTAATATTAAGAATATGATTTCATTTGAAAGTGATTACAACAATGGTATGCTGCCAGAGATTCTAGAAGCTCTTGGCAGGACAAACGGTGATAAAACATCTGGTTATGGTTTTGATCCATACTCAGAATCTGCAAAAGAGAAAATCCGCAAGGCTGTGGACAATGAGAATGCAGAAGTGTTCTTCCTGATAGGCGGTACGCAGACCAACACCACGGTCATTGATTCCGTCCTCATGGGATGCGAAGGAGTAATCTGTGTGGAGACCGGTCATATCGAGGTACATGAATCAGGAGCAGTAGAAGCTTTCGGGCATAAGGTCATTACCCTGCCAGGAAAAAACAGCAAGCTGACAACCGGCACCCTGTCAGCCTATATGGATACCTTCCTAGCCGACGAATCGCATCCTCACATGGTACAGCCAGGCATGGTTTATATCTCGATGCCGACTGAGTTCGGAATGGTCTACACCAGAGAAGAACTGGCTGCGCTGTATGCAACCTGCCAGAAATATGGCCTCCGTCTCTTCATCGATGGTGCACGACTGGGATACGGTCTGGTTTCAGCGGCATGCGACTATGACTTGCCATTCCTTGCAAAACATTGTGATGTATTCTATATCGGCGGAACCAAGGTGGGTGCCATGATGGGAGAAGCTGTGGTATTCTCGGGCATGAAGGCACCGAAATACTTCTTCACCAACGTGAAGCGTCATGGAGCCTTGCTTGCCAAGGGCAGAATGCTCGGCATCCAGTTTGACACACTGTTTACGGATGAGCTCTATTTCAAGATATCGCGCCATGCCATCGCTATGGCTACCCGCATCCGCAGCATCTTCGAAAAGCATGGTATCACCATTGCCTACGATTCTCCAACCAATCAGCAGTTTGTAGTACTCTCACCTACCCTCTACGAAGCCCTTTCCCAAAAAGTAGCATTCGAGATATGGGAAAGAAAGAGCGAACATGAAATCATCTGCCGATTCGTGACAAGCTGGGCAACAAAGGAGGAAGAACTCGACGAGCTAGACCGTATTCTTCAAGCTTACGCTTAAGAAGGCTAAGGATGGTTCTCCTCCAGAATCATCCTTAGCAATTCTTCATTTGCCTCGTTGTTAATCTCTGCATCCTCCAACTCAGAGAAATAGTCAAGCGTAGCTGAACATTCGCCTGTAATATCTATCCCTATCACTTTCTCATGGGCATAGATGATGCGAAGCACGGCTTGGAGCTGCATAAGTGTCATATCTCCATTGCTCCAGTCGGTGATGGCATCCTGCGTTCTCAATACATCCTTGTCGATGGATATGTAAACCGGCTCATGTATAAGTTTACCAGCCTTCGACGGCCAAGCCTGGTGATGGTCTATCTCTGCCTGACTGTAGAACAACACCCTCTCTCTTAAGTGAACAGGCACCTGGGCTATCAACTCGTCCGATGCCCCCACAATGATAATGTGTTTGACAAACGGGTTCTTCTCCAAAACATCTCTCACCCAACCACCACATGACACAACACCCTCCCATTCCGGTTGCTGCATATCCGGATGATGGTCGAAAACAATGAGCGAGAAAGGTTCATGAATTCTTGACACCCAATATTCCGTAAGATAATGGAAATCTCCGGAATCTATGAAATGAACGGCTTTGGCAGGAAAAGGAGCCAATCGGCGATGCAGTTCCTCACTACCCTCTTCGTCACAATAGCAGTCTACCCCTTTCATGTCCCGGCAATCTACATGGATAATATTCTTATTTGAGGCAAATGCCTCCAATTCGTATACGCCGGTAAAGTTAAGGAGAATGATAGGTATTTTCTTTTTCATATTGAATCTGTTTTCTAAATGCTGGTTGCAAAAATACCTAATATTCATAAATACTTGATGAATTATACATTATATTATTGTTAAAATTAGATTTTTTTATACTTCTACACAAATTTACCAAAATCATATTAAAACAATTTAATTTTCAACAAAAACATAGTAAATTCGTATTTTTATCTATATCTTTGCAGAAAATTGAAACATATAGTAATGGTATTTAAAAATGCACTTATATTGGATAAACATAGATGTAATGTTCCCCATTACATCCTCAACTGTAGTCTTCGGAAATAATATCTATCTTGCTTGAGATAACATATTATTAACGAATTTAAAATTACATGGGTTTAATCATTTTATATTTTTTAGGTGCTCTGTCACTATCCTTTTTATGCTCCGTCCTGGAGGCGGTATTACTTTCTACTCCGATGTCGTTTATCTCGATGAAGGAGAATCAAGGCAACAAGACTGCCTCACTGATGAAACAGTATAAGAACAACGTAGACCGTCCGGTGGGTGCCATCCTTTCGCTCAATACCATCGCCCACACCATAGGTTCTGCCGGTGTAGGAGCCGAGTCAATGAAACTCTTTGGCGAAGAATACTTCGGTATCATTTCCGCCATTCTCACTCTGTTGATTCTGGTACTTTCAGAAATCATCCCGAAAACCATCGGAGCTTCATATTGGCGCTCTCTTGCCATGACATCTACCAAGATCATCCGTGTGCTCATCTTTATCACCTATCCTTTGGTACTGCTTTCGGAACTTATCACTAAGGTATTTACTCCGAAGAACCACCAGGCTTCCGTGAGTCGCGAAGAGGTATCGGCCATGGTAGACGTAGGTACTACTGAAGGCATCTTCCGCGAATCGGAAAGCAAGATCATCAAAAGCTGCATTCGCCTGGCAGGAGTAAAGGCAAAGGAGGTGATGACTCCATCCATCGTAGTAGAATCAGCCAACATGAATCTGACTACCAAGGAGTTTTACGAACAGAAAGAATGGAAATTCTCACGCATTCCCGTTTATGACAACAACAAGGATATCATTGTGGGATACGTATTGAAAGATATGGTTCTCAAATTGGTTTCAGACGATGAGTTCCAAACCAGATTATCCGAGCTGATGCGTCCTATTCTTTCCTTCAACGAGGATGAATCTCTATACCAGATATGGGAAAAGATGTTGGAAAAACGAGAACACATCTCTATCATCGTAGATGAATACGGATGTCTGAGAGGAGTGGTTTCCATGGAAGACGTAATCGAAACGATGACTGGCGTAGAAATCGTAGATGAAGACGATGTGGCTGTAGACATGCAAGCCTTGGCTAAGGAAAAATCGCGCATAATGCACCAAGGTGTTGCTTCTGCCATTCCTGGCAGTAAAGCTTAATATTTACAGAACATTGCATTTTAACAAGAGGAGGATGTGTCATTATTCATCGGATTACGCGGAATAAACGGAACCTTAACCGCCTTCCTCGGATTACTCACGGATTTTAAACGGAAACTCGACCTGACGGTCGTGGCGATACCCCCTAAAGCTGGAAAAAGCCAGCCTATACGGCGCTAGCCCAATGGCCGTAAGGCCAAATCCGTTTAAATTCCGTGCGTAATCCGTGAAGCAAGAATGTTCCGTTAACTCCGCGTAATCTGATGAAGAAAATCGATAAAGAAACGAAAAAGAGGGTGTGTCATGGACTTATGACTCACCCTCTTCTTGTTGTTGGAAGAGATAAGATATGTTGTTGGAAAAGATAGGATATGTTGTTGAGACAGTTAGTATCTCCGGTCGCACAACAGCTGTTGTGCGCTTGCATCACAGCTGATATGCACATGCACAACACCTGTTGTGCATGCGTTGGTCAACTGTTATGCACCAACAATTATCCAGACTTAATTGCACACCCTCTCTCTAGTTTAACCAGGAAATATCGCCACCTTGATGACTCCATCCCTGCGGTTCTCGAAAACATCAATACAGATTCTTTCTCACCTTTTGACCTGTAAACTATTAAAAAGTCTGTCTTTTTTTACAAGTAAGACCATTTTTTGTGATTTTTCAGCAAACAAAACCATAAAATATACTCTGATGTTCAAATAGTTAGCCAAAAATTTGGAGAATAGAATATTTTTTCTTACCTTTGCAAATGAAAGATTTGAATTCAATTTTTTACAAAATATAGCATGTATCAAGATTTAGATTTTACTGATAACAATCACTATCAGGAAGATTATATAGATTCACCGGTTGATGATTTCGACTGGATGCCTAATTTATTTGCCAAGCTCGCAAATCACCTGCGAACTTCAACTTCTGCTGATGTTATCAGACTGGGAACCATCGGCTGCATCAGAAACCATGAGCCGGGAGATGATGCACTTCTCCAATGGGAAGAAGTAGAAACAATGCGTCGCTATATAGATAGCGTTAACAGAGGCTTGGGTGCACCAGAAGATCCCACACTCCAGCAGTTGCTCCATTCTACAGAATGGACTAACTATGGTATTTTTACCATGAACTTTATCTCGGATAAGAACCTCGATTATAAAGGAATCTGTGAGGTTGAAAATACAAATCTCTCATACGCCAGCATGGCTTTTTTAATTGCTCTGGTAAAAGGGATGAGTATGATTAATCTTAAACATCCTTCAGCAAAGGGAGAAAACAATCATATTTTCACATACGTAATTCCAAGTCAATTCTCCACCTTCTCCTTTGCTTCATTCCTCAATGTGGCCAATGCACGTCTCGCTAACAAAGAAGATATTTCTGAACAGGAGATTGAAGAGTTGACCCAACTTGCTTTCAAGAGTCGCTACTGGAAACAAGAGACCTCACTCAAGAGTGAAGACAGCGAGTTGTTCATCTATGTCCTCAAGAACATCATTTCGGAAATTCTGGGACTGAAGCTTAACATCAATGCGGAATCCTTTGCCAAACAGGCAAAGAAGGAAGAGAAAAAGACTACCACTCCAACAGTAGATAACCATAAGAAGAAGGAAAAGAAAAAAGAAAAGACTATCCTGAAAGATAATTCCAAACCTTCTTTGGCATCTACGATGGTAAAAGTCTTAACAGAGGAGTCCCTCCCGCAAACCAAAGAGAGTCTTATTGATAAGACTATGCAACTCTATCCTACTCTCAAGATAAACTGTTTCAACACCACCCTATCAAGACTCCATAAAAATGAAGTTCTGAATTATTATAATGGTGGACTGATTGGAATAAAAGGCAAAAGATATGGAAGAGGCTACAAGATAATTAGCCGTTTACATAAACATAAGGAAACAGATTAAGGCTAAATTTTGTGCCAAGAAAATCCAAAGGCTAAAAGACCATTGGGGTTTCTTGGCACTATTTTTTCTTGAAAGTTTGCAAGAGTTTTCCATCAGGCGCAAACAGTTCATTCCTGACCTCAAAAGTTGATGGCTCTGGTTTCACGTTGGGCCATGACTGGTATAACCATCATAGAACTTGTGAATGCGGTGAGAACTTACTTGAAAGCAGTTCAATGACAAAATAATAACCTAAAAAGAAACTTACTTGTAGTTTTTCCGGCAATTAGTCAATTCTACAATTAGACAATTAAGAATTTGATTCTCTATAAGGAGAAAACCACAAAACTGTTTACCTAAAACCACAAAACTACGCATAAACCACAAAGTTGTTTACCAAAAATCACTGCATTTTGTAGCACAAACCACATTTTTGTTTACCTAAACCACTATTCTATTTACCTAAACCACATAACTGTTTACCTGAAACCACTATTCTATTTACCTAAACCACATAACTGTTTACCTGAAACCACTATTTTGTTTACCAGAAACCACAAAACTGTTTACCTATCCTAGCAAAAAGCAGTTGCTCCTTTTTAGGTAAATAGAAATGTGGTTTTTACCTAGTTAAATTCATGAGAAAAACAGGTAAACAGAAATGTGGTTTATGAGAAAAATCGATGAACGTTCTGCCAGGTAAACAGTTTTGTGGTTTTTAAATTCTTATTCAGTTGCTACTAAAGAAAGAATCAAAATGTCTAGACAACTCCTTTAGGCGTTTTACATAACATATTAATATACTGATAGTTATACACATATTCAAATTGTATTCAGGTGCCTGATTTCAAATAGAATAAGATAAAAAACAGTATCCTATCAAGATAAAAACCACAAAACTGTTTACCAGAAACCACTATTTTGTTTACCAGAAACCACAAAACTGTTTACCTAAGAATCAAAGACTGATATAAAAATGATATAACTTATTACATATCAAATTATAACACGGGATTTGGTAAATAATTAATATAACCTCAAAATGGAATGAATTATATACATGGCATTTCAGGTAAACAGTTTTGTGGTTTTGATGATAAGCCATTCTTAAAAGTAGGTAAACAGAAATGTGGTTTTGCATACTATCAAAAAGAGGAAGTACGGTACTCCCCTACTTCCTCTTCTGCTTTCTTGTTCTGCTTAGCCTCTATAGAATACAGGCATGAATGAACCGACACAGTCAAAAAAATCTTGTGCCAGCCTTTCAAGACCCGATGTTTTCAAAGCAGCAAAATCATCATCACTAGCAGCAATACAGAATCTGTCATTCTTGATTCCTATGAATTTGCATCTGCCCAACAGGGCTTGCTGACTGGTATCCTGTACCATCGAAATAAACTGATTCCATTGCTCAAAACCTTGAGTCGTGTCTACTTCTATCTTCTTGTCAGGATTCTGATATACATGCGCAAAAAGATCTCCCTGCTGCGTGGCATCATCAGATGTTTTCTTTCCCCTATTACGGTTTATTTTTTCATTCAGACGACGAGCAATATCTGCATCTTTATCTCCGATATGATTGATACCTACATCCGTCCGCTTGATATGGAAGATAACATATTCAGGATCTCCCTTATGCTTTCCGTTCCGATAAATAAAGTCTTCTTCAGAAAATTCATCAAATACGATATCTGTCTCACTGCGACTAGCCATTCTGTTGAGATCTTCCCTTACCACATCGAGTACCTGTTTTCTGAATTGCGAGAATTTAGGATATTTATTCATCACAGGCTCCCCCTTGTCGTCAAGCAGAATATTGCCATGTTCATCAAGTTCTACCAGACCCAAATACTGTTTCATCGGCAAAAACTCAACCTTAACATCCAAGCTCTTGTCTAGTCCCATCTGACGAAGCAGATATATATAGAGTCGAGGTGTATTCACCTTCTTGGAATATTTAGCAATCATGGAGATATGGTGAATATATCCCTGACGCATGTCAAAAAGGCTCATGGTGAGTTTTGGATCTATCTCAAGTATTACTTCACCCTTGATGCGTTCTACTTTCTCACCATCGCTCTTTGTATAGCCTTTCTGCGTTGTCGGAATCTCGATGTTTGAAAATACGTGCTGTATCTTCTCTGTCTTGCTATCCGTCTTTACACGCACCGACAGGTTGAGGATATCGTTCTTCAGCGTATCACGCAGATTCTTATAATTATGAAACTCCGTTGATACCTGAAAATCCTTGATGTCTATTTTGATGGGCGGAATCTCCATAACAGCATGCTCTATTCCTTTCTCGAAAAGATAGTCGGAGCGTGCATCTCCAAGCACTCTCTTCTCGGTAAAATACTCTTCAACATACTTCTGCAGATGGGTACTTGCAACCATCAATATGTTTTGTTGCAATAATGTATATTGCTTATCCAATTTTGTCAGCGAAAAAGGTGTGTTAATCCACACCAGATTCTTGTTTCCTTTTGGTTCACTCATATAAAAACCACATTTCTGTTTACCATAAACCACAAAGTTGTTTACCTAAAACCACTTTTTTATTTACTTAAAACCACATAAATATTTACCCGAAACCACCAAGCTATTTACCATAAACCATATTCCTATTTACCCAAAACCACTTTTCTATTTACCATTTCAAATATAACTCATTATTAATCAAGCTATTATGCTTTCTGTAATAAATAAGAGATATATAATTTATTATAAAGAATAATCTATAATTATCATTCTTTTGGTAAACAAAAATGTGGTTTTTGTAGGAACTTATACCTTATTTTTAAGCTTAGCGCTTTTTTAGGTAAACAGTTTTGTGGTTTTCACCTTTTTAATAACTACTTTTTGTTTGCTTACTTTTTCAAGTAATCCATCAGGATATTGTAGAGCAGATTTTCCTGTGGGATATCATCTGAGAGGCATTTCATCTTCAGGAGAAGGAGTTCTTCCTTGTTAAGATATGTAGCCACACTCGTTCTAGTGCGTCTTTCCTCTGCAGTCCAGTAACTTTTTCTCTTGCGACCACCTTTAGATATATTTTTATCCTCTTCGCTTTTTGCCATTTCTGTGTTTAATAAACTTGGTCGGTCGTTCATACCCATATTTTCAAGAGACTCACCAATTTCTTCTAAATTTCTTTTTGCTACAGCCATAATTCTTATATTTTATAAGTTTATCTTCTTTTATTTTATTATTACATGTTTCAACCTACCCTATCAAGATTAGATTTTGATGTTGAACATGCGCTTGATAGCAATTTCGTAATCGATACCTGTACTTGAGTAAGGTGCATATTCGAATATGCTTTGTCCGTGTGCCTGAGCTTCCAGGAACTTTACAGAGCGTCGGATACGGCAAGGCAGAATTAAGTCGCCATGTTTTTCGCCTAAAAGTTTGCTCAACTGCTTGGTAATCTTGGTTCGTTCATCTACCATAACTGGCAGGAGTCCAAGTAATTCCAAATTATCGTTCATGTGGAACTCTTTCACTTCATCCATTACGCTGAGTACTTCACTTACTCCCTTGACAGACAATGCTTCCATCTGTACTGGAATCAAAATCTTGCTCGCTGCAACCAAAGCATTATAAGTGTTCTTGGAAAGTGCTGGAGGACAGTCGATGAAAATGTAGTCGAAATCATCAAATACGTTTTTCAGTCCTTCTCCTGTCATGTCATGGCAATCGTTGTCTTGCAAGCATCCCAGTAATACCGTGTAGCTCTTCATCTGTTCTCTCAGTGATGGGCCTCCTGGAAGGTGTTGTTCTATATTTTCCATCTGAGCAGATCCTGGAACTGCATATACTCCATTTTTACATTTGTAGACTGGCACACCACTCTGTTTGCACATGGCGTTGTATATGTTATCATATTCGTTATCTCTCACTCCGAAAAGCGAAGAGAGGTTGCATTGTGGGTCTAAGTCTATTACCAGAACCCTGAGATTGTGATTCAACCGGACTATGCCAGAAGCCAGAGACTGCACAGTAGCCGTCTTGCCTACTCCACCCTTGTTGTTTACTACTGCAACAATTTCCTGTAGTTCATGTTTCATATTTCTTTTTTCCTTATTTCACTTTATTGTTTAATTCAATTTACATATATTAGAATTGCTGGCAATTAGAATAAACGGATTGACTTATATTCTTTCGTTCGGAAAGACTAAAAGTCTTATTTCTGGATTATCTAATGTTCTTTAGTTCTAATATTGGTTGCAAAAATAGCCAAAATAGTTGATATAAAAGAATTTATCTTCTTATTTCTTTGTAAATATCCCTTTTTTTATACTTTTCTAACAATCTTCATGAAGAATAAGCATCACTTCGAATGTATTACTAAACGAAAATATGAATATCCTAATAGACGGACAAATTAATTAAACTTATATATGAATATTCTATTATACATATATTTGTATAGACTATTATACTAATAAATGTTTATACTGAGATATGAATAAACCTATTTATGTATAGCCATACAAACTTAATAACCGATAAACTAATATACCTAAAAACGTATATTAGAATAAACGAAAATACAAAACTACGTTTAACCAAATGTACTAACTGCCAGCAATTATAATAATCTAATGATTGGCGAGATATATAAACATGTATATTACAAACCTAACATGTTAACGCTTTATAATTCAGCATTTTGATTATTCTTTTTGTAGAATATCTATCATGTATAAAGTTAGAATGTTAGTTTAGTCTAATTGCTTAATAAACTAAAATACGTATATTCAACAGGAACAGTTTATATAAGATATGTTAATTTTTCCTCTAAGTGCATACAACCTATTGAAATTTTCAGTATCTTTACAGAGTTAAACTGATGTCGAACCTTTAAAACTATAACATCATGAAAATTGGTATTCCAAAAGAGATTAAGAATAATGAGAACCGTGTTGGAATGACACCAGCAGGAGTAGCTGAATTCATTCGACATGGTCACGAAGTGATGGTTCAGCATACGGCTGGAGAGAACAGCGGATTTGCTGATGAAGCGTATGAAAAGGTAGGAGCCATAATCTTACCCGACATTCAGAGTGTATATCGTGAGGCGGAAATGATTGTAAAGGTGAAAGAGCCTATCGCTGAGGAATATCCACTTATCCATCAAGACCAGCTTGTATTCACTTATTTCCATTTTGCCTGTGACAAGGAACTTACCGATGCTATGCTCAAGAGTGGTGCTGTCTGTCTGGCTTATGAGACTGTGGAGACAGATAACCACCATTTGCCTTTACTCATTCCGATGAGTGAAGTAGCTGGAAGAATGGCCATTATTAATGGTGCTTTTTATCTGCAGAAGACAAAGGGAGGAAAAGGGAAACTGATGAGTGGTGTACCTGGTGTGAACCGCGTCAAGGTTTTGGTATTGGGCGGTGGAACCGTAGGAGAAGCTGCAGCAAGAATGGCTGCAGGAATGGGAGCTGATGTATGGATTACAGATATCAGTTTGCCTCGTCTTCGTCAGTTAGAGATGGAGCTGCCTATCAATGTACACACGCTCTATTCCAACGAGCATAATATTCGTAGAGAATTGCCAAATGTGGATATCGTTGTGGGTAGTGTGCTCGTACCAGGCGATAAGGCGCCGCATCTTATCACGAAAGATATGTTGAAATTGATGGAGCCAGGAACTGTACTTGTTGATGTAGCAATCGATCAGGGTGGCTGTTTCGAGACATCGCATCCAACCACACATTCTGATCCGACATATATGGTCGATGGAATCGTTCATTATGCAGTTGCTAATATTCCTGGTGCTGTTCCAAATACCTCTACTACAGCCTTGACCAATGCTACGCTGAAATATGCATTGGCGCTTGCTGATAAGGGTTGGCGAAAGGCCTGCAAGGAGGATAAAGCCCTGTATAGGGGTTTGAATATCGTAAATGGAAAGGTGGTATTCAAGGCCGTAGCGGATGTCTTCGGACTGGAATATGAAGAAATGATACTCTAAGTAGAGTAGGGGAGGGTTCCATAACACAAAAGCTATGGGATCCTCTTTAAATAATGTATTACGGAGAACAGAATACACTTTGTTTGATTTGAACGCTTACTGATAGCATTTTTTTAGAGGAAAAGACTTAAAAACCGGGAAAATGTAAGGAAAATAGGAGAAAGTACAAGAATATGTGTAAAAAATAAGTTAATTGTATAACATTATGCTATAGTTTTAGATATTTTTTATACTTTTGTGCCATGAACATGAAGTTTAACTAACATTCAGTTATTATGAAGAAGAAAAAAAGCTTGTTGCTTTTCTTGGCAGCAACTTCAGCCAGCTTTGTGCAGGCTGCCCCCCCCCATTTCAAACTAGTTTTGCGGCTGGTATTGAAAATGTGCAAGAAAAAGGTCATACCTTTGTAAAAGGAAGAGTGATTGATTCAGAGGGAAATCCTCTGGTAGGTGTCACGGTGCAGATCGAAGGCACAAGCTATGGCGTTATCACAGATGCTGATGGTAACTACATACTGGAATTTCCATCTATGGCGCATCCTAAAATTGTATTTTCCAGCATCGGTTACAAATCGAAGAGTATTGAATTTCGTGGCGTAAAAGAGCAAAACATGATGCTGGAGTTGGATCATGTTGCGCTGGATGATCTCGTTGTCATCGGTTACGGCAGCAAGAGCCGTAGGAATGTAACTACCGCTATCTCTACCGTGAGTCAGGAACAGATAAGCAAGTTGGCTGCTACCACACCAACCCTCGATGGTCTTCTTCAGGGTACTGTAAAGGGCGTATTGGCTACTACCGCAAATGGTGAGCCTGCTTCATCTCTCAAGTTAAACATCCGCGGTATTACATCTCCTTATCCTAAATCGGGTAAGGGTAACAACAACCAGCCTCTTTATGTCATTGATGGCGTTCCTACCTTTATGGAGGATACCGGCATCAACCCGCTCATCAATATCTCACCAAACGATATTGAGAGTATCGACGTGCTGAAAGATGCCGCTGCTACTGCGATCTATGGATCACGTGGAGCCAATGGTGTCGTTATTGTCAAGACCAAGAACGGAAAGCGCAATGAGAAGACCAAGGTAGATTTCGGCTACACATTCTCGTTCAGTAATCCTATCAAGAACTATAAGCCATTGAATATTTCTGAATACAAGAATGTGCAGGACGAGATTCTGCGTAATACGGTAGACGGCATGAATGGCGGCAGTTCGATGGTGGAATTGTATGGCGGAACCGACTATCTGAGTCAATTTGGTAACATCGGATATAATACCGAGACGGGTGCCTATACATATAATGGACTCAATGAGAGCCTTTTCGGTTCTGCGAATACCAACTGGGCTAAGGAGGTGATTAACAAGAATGCGCCTACCCACCAGTATAATGTAGCCATCAGAGGTGGCAGCAACAGGACCAACTATTCATTCTCCTTCAACGGTATGAACCAGGAAGGTCTGCTCATCAACGACCGTATGGAGAGATATGGTGCCAGACTCTCTTTGGATTCTGAAATCAATAAGTATATCACCGTGGGTGGTGTGCTCGACTATACCTACTCTTCTCGCAAGAGCGGCAGCAACGATCCTGCATTGGGCTATGACAACGACTCATGGAAGACTCGTCCAGACCTGACCGTACGCGATGCAGACGGTAACCTGAATCGAGTAGATAAGTTTGGCGAATATGCAAGTAGCTATATGGATGCAAGTCCGGTGGGCAAACTCCAGAGAAAGACGCAATATGAGAACGACCAGTTCTCAGGAAATGCCTATATTGACATCAAGCCTATCGAAGGTCTTACCCTCCATGCTGATGCCAACATATCCCGTTTCATCTTCAGCAACAGCTATTTCTCTCCGAAGGTTTCCTTGCCAGAACAGTATGAGACAGAACCAACTTCTACGCTCGCAGAGGCTAACTATCGCAACACGAATACGTCTATCAACTTCCGTGCTGACTATAAATTCAAGATTACTGACGACCATCGCTTCGACGTGATGGCTGGTTATAGTGCTGACAGATACTGGAGCAAGGAACACGACCAGGCTTACAGCGGATTCCCTAATGACGATGTGCTCAACAATGCCAGTTCTGCAACTACCGTCAACAAGCCTATGGAGACTTATTCCAAGAGTGGACTCAATTCCCTCTATGGCCGTTTGAGCTATGATTTCCTCTCACGTTATCTGCTTGATTTCAGTCTTCGTTCCGATGAGTCATCAAAATTTGGACCGGGTAACAAGCGCGGTACTTTCCCTGCAGTTTCTCTGGCCTGGCGCATCAATCAAGAGCCTTTCCTGGAATCTGTAAGAGATATTGATGATCTGAAACTCCGTCTGAGCTGGGGTAAGACAGGTTCTACCAATGTATCCGACTTCTCTTACATCCAGTATTTCAACTCCAATATCTATGGTGGACAGAGTGCCATTACCTTAGCCACTACTTATCCTAACAAGAATATCAAGTGGGAGATGACTACAGAGTACAATGCCGGTGTTGACTTCTCGTTCTTCAATGGCAGACTGAACGGTAGCTTTGATATCTATCACCGTAAGACAGATGGCGCCTTGGCTCCAGCTCCTATCGCCTTGGAGTTTGGTATCGGTACATTCTACAGCAATATTCTCGACCTGACCAATAATGGTTTCGAGTTCTCTATCGGAGGAGATGTGGTTCGTACCAAGGATTTCACCTACAATACGATGCTCAGTATCTCATCCAACAAGAATAAGATAACCAAGCTCAATGGTTCTACACTCGACATGATGCACCAGGATCTCTACATGGAAGGTCATGCGATGGGAACCGTGAAGGGTTACAAGGTGGCTGGTATTTTCCAGAGTCAGAAACAGATTGATGAACTGAATTCTCAGGCACAGGCAAACGGATATGATTTCTATCAGGATGGTGCTCACGTAGGCGACTATATGTTTGTGGATACAGATGGCAACGGGTATATTACCGAGGCAGACCGTACGGCTATCGCCAATCCGGAGCCAAAGGTGTTCGGAGGTTGGTCACATACCTTATCTTATAAGAACCTCACCCTGTCAATGCTCTTCCAGTATCAGTTTGGAGGTCATGCATACTACAGTACTATGCAGGAATCTGCAGCCGGTAGTCTGGGTCAGAGTATTCTGAGAGAAATGTACGGCAATACCTGGACACCGGATCGCACGGATGCCAAGTATGCTCAGCTGGTATGGTTGCCTGCAAGCATGGACAATACAAATACCAACGACCGCTATGTATATTCCAACTCATATTTCCGTCTGAGAAATATCACGCTCTCCTATAATTTCGAGCCATCTCTTCTGGAGCGCCTGCACATCAGCGGAGCATCTGTGTTCTTCACAGCCACCAACCTGTTTACCATTACCAACTGGCCAGGTTTGGATCCAGACATGTCGGCAACAAATGCCTTCTTAAAGACTACAGAGAATAAGGACGTTTATCCAATGAGCCGTTCTTTCTCTATCGGTCTGAAATTACAATTCTAACTCATACAAAGACTGTAGATTATGAAACATATAAGATTTCAATTTCTTACGCTCCTTTCAGCCACAGCACTGACTCTTACATCGTGTGACCTGATAGGTAGCCTCGACGGCATCGAACCAGAACATGTGGTTACTGATGACAATTATATCACTGATGTCTCAACTGCACAGACGGCGCTCAATGGTGTCTATGCCTCATGGCGCAGCACGGGTGTATCTTACCTGCGCTATGGAATGTCGTCTATGGCTCATACCCAGACTCAGGCGATGGCAATGGGGGCGGATGAGTTTGCTGCCGAGAATATCGAGACCAATAACAGTAATGTGGAGACGGCTTATACCGCCTACTACAATGTGATTAATACGGCCAATACCTTCCTGGTACATATCAACAAGAATATACCAGGACTGAGCGAGGAGAAACGTACAGAGATGATTGCAGAGGCTCGTTGCCAGCGTGCCTTGGCTTACCTTACTCTGCTGAAGTGCTTCGGAGAATATTGGAAGCAGGATTCACCATACGGTGTCTGCATCTTCCAGGACGAACTGGTAAGAGATAACCAACCACGCAAGCGTTCTTCTGTGGCTGAAACTTACAAGTTGATATCTGGTGATCTCGACTATGCCATCGCCCATTGTGAACAGCATCCTGCAGATCATTATCACATGAGTTCCGTTTTCGCTAAGGCTTTGAAAGCGAAAATGTATATGGCTCAGGATAATTATGCTGAAGCAGCAAGACTGGCAGAGGAAGTGATCAGTGAGGCTGACGCAGCTGGTTATGGTTTGGAAAGCGATTATGCCAAGATCTTCGACAAACAGTTTAATTCTCAGGAGATGCTCTTTGCTCCTTATACCGCCAATCCAAGTGAGTTGATGGATTCAAACTGGTATATGTTTTCTCCAGGTTCACTCCTCAAGAAGGTGGCAGATGATTTAGTTCCAGATGATGAAACAGGTGGAGATATTGTTATTCCAAACCCGGGAGATGGTGGGGACGTTGTTGTTCCTGATCCTGATGGTTCTTCAGATGGTAGTGCTTCTGGCGATGGTGTTGTTATTCCAGGCGGCGATGGTGGAGTAGTCATCCCAGGCGGTGATGGAGGCGTAGTTATTCCTGGTGGTGATGGCAGTGATTTCCCATTCTTCCCAGGTGATGAAGATGTAGCTTCATACGATGCGCTATATACATGGGCCTATAAGGGAGATGCCATGAACGGTATTGGAAAATATAACAAGTTGACTCCTGAAATGTTCTATGCTGATTCTTATTACTTCATGCGCCTTGCCGAAGTCTATTATATCGCTGCCGAAGCAGAGGCTCGTCAGGGTCAGTATGCTAAGGCTCGTACGCTCTTGGCTACAGTCATCGAACGTGCTGGATATACTGAGGACGATGTGAACGCTATTGCCGACAGTGATCTTCTGGGTGAAATTCTCAAGCATAAGTTGTGTGATATGAGTAACGAAAATCTGGAAGAATGGTTCGATCTTTGCCGTTATAACCGTCAGGGTGGTTTCGAGAGTTGGACAGAAGATGAGAAAGCTGAACTTCCTAGCTTCCGCCGACATCTTCTTCCTATACCAAAGGCATCTATGGGAGCCAATAATCTTCTGGTTCAGAATCCGGAATATGTGAATCAATAAACATTATATAATAAATAAAATCGAGAAAAAATGAATAAGATGAAAATGAAAACTTGCATGATGACACTTGCCGGTCTTGTACTTGCAATGGCTGCCAGTGCGCAGAATTTTGTGATGAAAGGCAAGGTTAAAGGTAACGTGGACGGCTGTTCTGTCATGTTGCAGAAGTATGGATTGGAAGGTGTTACCAATCTGGATAGCGTTACAATCAAGAATGGTGAGTTCACCCTCAAGGGGGTAGTTAACCAGCCTGAGCAGTATCAGATGGTTATTGATATGAACAAGCCTGGTACAGCTGAGCCTGACTATCAGAAAATATTCTCAACAAGAGTCTATGTAGAGAATAAGCCGATGACCTACGATGTAGATCTTACCGGTTTTCCTGCAGAGCGTGATATGAGTATGATAGAGCCTGTTGTAAAGGGTTCTACCACTCAGGATATTTATCAGGCTTATCTTGAACTGATGTCACCTATTCAGGACAAGATGCACAAGATGGATGATAGTATCAACCAGACTACCGATTTGGCACAGCGTGTAGCCCTTGCCAAGGAAGCCATCAAGTTGCAGGAGGAAATGCGCCATCAGACCAGTCTGTTTATTCAGCAGCATACCACTTCTCTGGTAGCCTTCGACTTGCTTCTCGAGAGCTTCTCTTCTTTACCAACCCCATATACCTCTCAGCAGATTGACGAGATGATGGGCTGGTTGAAGAACGACTGGAGTTCTTCTGCACAATATCCGATGCTGCAGATGCAGGCAGAGATGGCAAAGCATACAGCTATCGGCAACCATTATATCGATGGTACCGTTGTCACTCCTGAAGGCAAGCAGGTGAAGCTTTCTTCACTTATCAAGAAGGGTGAATACACCATGTTGGAGTTCTGGGCTTCCTGGTGTCGTCCATGCCGTCAGGAGATTCCACATCTCAAGAAGGTACACGAGAAATACAAGGATTTCAACATCATCAGTATTTCCGTAGATGAGAGAGATGCCGACTGGAAAAAGGCAATGACCAAGGAAGGAATGACCTGGACACAGGTTCGCAATCCTGAAGGTTTTGGCGGTATGGTGATGGGCGAGTATGGCATCAATGGTATACCAGCCTGTCTCATCCTAGATAAGGATGGCAATTTCTATAAGACCAACATGCGTGGTGCTTATCTTGATGCTTTCTTATACGATTACTATAAGAAATAAAATAGTTTAGTGCATAAAAATATTCCCCGATATGAATCCTCAGTATTCCTGCAGGATTCGTATCGGGGAATTTTGTTGATGAATTGTATGAAGGATAGATCTTCGCGAAATGAAAATCCATCATTGTAACTTTACCATGCCTCCAGTTTATCAGCAATCTCTGGCATCTTGTTCTTGGTGAATACAGGATTCTTACCTTCCTTCTTCTGTTGGCGATAGTCTTTCAACAGGAAGACGGCCTGACGGGAAAGCAGGACGATGGCTGCGAGATTGCAGAGGGTGAGAAGAGCCATCGTGATATCTGCAAAACTCCATGCAAAATCCAGAGATACTACCGCTCCGACCATCACCATTGCTGCTACAGCAAGACGATAGACAAATACACCCAGCTTGGAGTCCCTGATATATCTCACGTTGGTTTCTCCATAATAATAATTGCCGATGATGCTGCTAAAGGCAAACAGCCATATCATTACCGCAACAAACGGATTGCCGATGCTTCCGATTTCGTGGGTCAGGGCATCCTGGGTGAGTTGAATTCCATTTGAAGCCGTAAGATCCACACCGCTCACCAGAATAATGAATGCAGTGCAGGAACATACCACCAGCGTATCTGTAAAAACACCCAGAGCCTGTATCAATCCCTGTTTTACAGGATGACTGACAGTAGCTACCGCAGCTGCATTTGGTGCACTACCTTCACCTGCCTCATTACTGAACAGACCTCGCTTGATACCCTGTATCACAGTAACGCCAAGAACTCCGCCAGCAGCCTGATTGAATCCGAAAGCATTCTCAACAATGGTAAGCAGAACCTTTGGCAGACTCGTGATATTCCAAACAACAACACCTACAGCTATCAGAAGGTAAATGACAGCCATCACTGGAACCACGGTAGAAGAGAACTTAGCCACTCTATGGATGCCACCGAAGATGATGAGCAGGGTGAGCACAGTGAGGGCAATTCCCATGGTGGCAGGCTCGATGCCAAAAGCCTTCTGCCATGCCAGACAGATAGTATTGCTCTGCACAGAATTATAGGCAAAGCCGAAGGTAATGATCATCAGCACGGCAAAAAGAATACCCATCCATCCTTTTCCCAAACCATACTTCATATAATAGGCCGGTCCGCCATAGAAAGATGTTTTGCCTTTTCGCTTGTAAAGTTGGGCGAGAGTTGATTCTATGAAAGCTGATGCTGAGCCCAGTAAAGCCAGCATCCACATCCAGAATACGGCTCCCGGTCCACCGATGCTGATAGCAGTAGCCACACCGGCAAGGTTACCGGTGCCAATACGGCTAGCCAATGCTACCACGAATGCCTGGAAGGAAGAAATGTGTTTCATTTCGCCATCCACTTTCACCTCCATCGACAGTTCATCGTGTCCTATCTCTTCCGGTTGTACCTTGTCGGGATGAATCAGCAGCCTGATCATCTCTCTGATTAGGCGGAACTGGACGAAACGGGTACGCCAAGTGAAAAACAGGGCACAGCATATCAAGACGGTGATGATGATATACGACCAAAGGAAATCGCTAACCTGAACTAAAATGTTTTGTATTGAATCTATCATTTATCTATTTAAACCTTATTATTTCTTTACTTTTTTATAACCTTCAGAACCTGGTCAGCAATACTTTTCATTCCCTTGATAGTAGGGTGACCGTTTTTCTTGTCAATATCATGAAGAGCAATGACAGGAACCTGATATTTGTTGCAGATCTTTTTTACCGACTCATTGATTACATCCTTGAGTTCAGAGTTTAAGATGAAATATACCTCTACATTAGGATAATGCTGTCGTATATCAGAAAGCAGCTTGGCCATGGCTGGGCGGAAACAATACAAATCTGCGCGCTTCCAGTCGCTATACTGATAGTTGCCGAGCGGGGCATCAGCCCAGTTGTCATTCGTAGCACCGCAAATCAGGATGATATCCGGATTGCCAAGAAGAGAACTTCGGGTGATGAAAGAACGGTCGGTATAATCTTCGTCACGATAGCCAGTGTTGCAGATGGTAGCACCAGAATAGGAATTGATATTTCCCATCTTATAGCCTCCTTCCTTGATAACTTGCCACCACCAGGTTTGCTCAACCTTGTTTACATCTGTAGTTTCTGGTGGAGTAGTAGGTGAGTACCAGGTGGCATAACCCTTAGGAATGAACCCCTCGAAAGTGGAATACGAGTCACCGAGAACGGCAACGGTCTGCTTCACCTGTGCCATGAGCGACATGAAGGTGAGCATAATGAAAGAAATGAAAATCGTAAATCTTTTCATGATGCTTGTTCTTGTTTTAATGCTTCTTATGTAATTCTGCTGCAAAAGTAATATAAATATGTGAATAGACAAAAAATATCGGAGGAAAATTCATCTTTCTGTTTCTATTTTTGTCTAAAACTAAGCATGATTTGAGTTATACCATAATTTTATCATGTGCGCGCTCAAGCGCATATACACGCAAGCATACGCATGCATATATATAATAATGTATACACAAAAAATCGTCATGCTAAAATCTTTATAAATGTTAAATACTTGCCAGAAAAGCAACTTTTTTGCGAAAAGATTTGGTGGAATGGAAAATAGTTAGTACTTTTGCACTC
>ERZ791909.747-NODE-747-length-25471-cov-6.384325_pt1 | contig 25471 bp, 18 predicted proteins | sample MGYA00510143_ERZ791909 | MGnify/ENA primary metagenome ERZ791909 (study PRJEB30046, sample SAMN00792093) | human gut metagenome | study: EMG produced TPA metagenomics assembly of the A metagenome-wide association study of gut microbiota in type 2... | reverse complement strand
GCGTGAACCATGCCAAGGCGGGCGACTTCGACGCGGCGGAAAAGGCTTATGCCGCGCTGGACGAAGCCGTGCACGCGCTCTTCGAGGAGGGCAACCCCGTGGGCGTGAAGTGCGCCCTCTCGGTGATGGGACGCATCGGCGACACGATGCGCCTGCCGCTGGTCGCCGGATCGGGAAAACTCCGCGCGAAGTTCGAAGAGCTGATCGCCAGATACGATTTGCGCTGATTTTGCGTTTGTACCGGAAACGACCGCTATGAAACGATTGCTGCTTCTCTCACTGCTGGTTCCGGCGCTGGCCGCCGCCGGAGTCCCCGACGAGGACATGATCCTCGACCGGACGATGGACGCCCAGTCCGCGTTCTACTACCCCGCGCTGATGATGCGCTACAACGCGGGCGACGAGACGCTGACCGACGAGGATTACCACTACCTCTACTACGGATACGCCTACCGCGACGAATACAAGCCGCTGGCCGTGAACCCCGATCTGGACAAAATGCTGATGCTGGCCTCGGGCATCGACCCCGACAAACCCGACAGGGCCACGCTGGAAACGATGGTCTCGGTGGGAAACGACGCCCTGAAACGCGATCCGTTCAGCCCCAAAATCCTCAACCTCATGTCGTTCGCCTACGGTGCGCTGGGCGACAAGGAGCAGGAAAAAGCCTGGTCTGACCGCATGAACGGCGTCATCCGCACGATCCTCGGCTCGGGCGACGGATTCACGCAGAAGACCCCGCGCCATGTGCTGATGTTCGACCACGCGCTCGACGTGCTGGCCGCCGAAGGGCTTTCGTTCGGCAAGGCGCGCATCGTCAGCCGCACGGTGGAGTTCGTGCCGCTGGTCGTTCCCTATGTGGTCGAGGGCAAGAAGCGCAAGGGATTCTATTTCGATTTCAGCCGTGTCTACTGGAACAAACCCGAGGGTTACACCTACCAGCGCGACCGCACGTGGCAGTTCAACAACCTCAAACCCCGCACCTATAAATGATCCGCATTCTCCGGCATACGCTCTGCCTCGTCCTGCTGCTGACGCTCGCGGCCTGCGAAAAAGACCGCGAGCCGCGAATCGAGGTCTCGACGGGAGAGATTCACCTCCCGGGCGACGCTTCGTCCGGAACGACGTTCACCGTGTCGGCCGAAGAACCGTGGACGCTGTCGTATACCGGCGAGGGATTCGCCGTGACGCCGGACGGCGGCGCCCGCGGGGAGACGACGGTCACGGTGACCGCCTCCGAACCCAACTCCGCCAAGGCGCGCCGGAAGCTGGGCACGATAACCGTCCGCCACCCCGCCAACAAGGACGGCTATCCGGTCGAGGTCTACCAACGGCCCGCCGTGGCGACGCAGACCCTTCTGCTGTATATGCCCGGGTTAAGCCTGATCAACTATTACGAGCGCAACATCGAGGGCGTCAGTGCGGCCGTGACGAACCAAATCCCGGGCGACGGGCGCATTCTGGTCTGCTATCAGCCCGAGAAGCATTCGTCGGCCGTCCTGCAGGAGATCCGTTACGACCCGGCGACGGAACGGTGCGAGCGAACGACGCTCAAAACCTACGACGGCTTCAACGCCGGAAACCCCGAAAAGGTGCGGCAGCTGTTCGCCGATGCCGCGGAGCTGGCTCCGGCCCAAAACTACGGGCTGATCATCGGCTGCCACGGCAAGGCGTGGATTCCGGTCGCCAGCGGCTCGCTCTCCTACTCGATGCGGCGTTCCGCCGAGGACGACCTATGGGCCGCGCCCCCGGGGGCCAAGCAGACCCGTTCGTTCGGCGACAAGGGCTACGAGCTGAACATCACGGAGCTGAAGGAGGCGCTCGAAGCGCAGCAGTTCCGTTTCGACTACCTGATCTTCGACGACTGCTTCATGGCCAACATCGAAACGCTCTACGACCTGCGTTCGGTCATCGGCTACATCGTGGCGTCGCCCTGCGAGGTCATGGGCGACGGATTCCCCTACGACCGGATCGTCCCCCACCTGTTCGAAACGGGACCGGTCGCGGACCGGCTCGCGGAAACCTGCCGGGAGTTCTGGAACCTCTACGAAAACGAATACCAGAGCACGACCTGGAAAGAGCAGTCGGGCTGCATCTCACTGGCCGTCACGTCGCAGCTGGACGCGCTGGCGGAGGTGATGCGCCGCATCAACGAAAAAGGCAAACAGCCGTTCGAACTCTCGCAGCTCCAGTACTACGAGGGACTGATGACACACCTTTTCTACGACTTGGGGCATTACGTCGAATTGAGCTGCGGCGACCCGGCGCTCGTCGAGGAATTCACGACGCAACTCGACCGGGCATTTCCCCCCGAAAGCCGTCTGTGCACGAAGCAGTTCTATTCCCAATACAACAACGGGTCGAACCCCGTGCATTTCTATACGGGCGTCTCCGTGAGCGAGCCTTCGACGAAGTACGTCGCCGAAAACCGGATGACGAACTGGTATCGGGACACGCATTAGACGCTCGGGCAAATTCAGATTCTTGATTTTAGAGACGTCGGTTCCGGCCGCTTCCGATAAATTTCGATCAGTGCGGTGCAGATGCCGTGCATCGTGAAAAATCCCCGGATGAGCGGTACTGAAGTACTACCCATTCACACGGCGAAAGAGAGAAAATGAGTGAAAATATCACTTATTCAATAAGTTGACATTTATATAATTTTTCGCCTTTTCAGCAACAAGCGCATAAAAAGGTACTGTTAGACGAGGTTACGGTTTCCAAATCGTCACCTCGTCTTTTTCGCCTCGTTTTGCGTAGAATGGTCATTCGGACACTTGTGACAAGTTGGATTGCAGTTTCTCGGCCGGCAAAGGTTGCTTGGCTATGTCCGCTTCCGGAGTATCTTCCGGGGTCTCCGGGTCCTCCCGAATGATATTCCCGGAAAGGGGAACCTGCCCGGCGATCATCTGCCGGACAATCGTTTCGTCGATAATGGCCTGTTCTTGTTGGAGGTCTTTATTGACGGCTTTGTTTGTTTCGTGGATTGGCTCATTATGTCTCGGTTTAGAGATTAAAATATCAATAAATAAATTTCCACCGTGAGTTTTTGGTTTCACGGTCGCTATCATTCGAAAACGTTCCAATTTTCAGGGAATCCCGGCGCCGGGCCTTCCGCACCGTCCCATCCTCCGGCCATCATCGCCACGGCCGCCAGCAGTCCTCCCTTCGAAGGGAAATAGGAAAATGTATCGGTTGGTACCAGCTGTCAACAAATGCATTATTTCTTATGAAGACAACGATAATCAGCGCATTTTACGACAAAAAAAACAGACATGGCTGAATTTTAGTTAAATTCCGTTATATTTGCTTATTAAAATTCGGAACGGCATAACGAATCCCATGGGCGAAACTTCTGAACAACAAGATTTTGAACAACTCTACATCGACTATCAGCTTCGGCTGACGGCCTATGCCCGGCGGTTTGTCAACGATGTTTCCGAGGCACAGGATCTGGTACAGGACTGTTTCCTGAATCTATGGAACCGCAGCACTCCCGTCGACCGGCAGCAGGCGCCCATGCTGCTCTTCGTCATGGTCCGCAACCGCTGCCTCGACTACCTGAAACACAAGAAAAGCGTTGATAAATACGCACTTTGCTACCGCTCCAAAATAAGAGGCGAGGAGCGCTTGTACAATTACGACTTCGCGTTGAGCGACACGGAGCGCACTTACCTTTACGAAGAACTCGAACGACAAATACAGACCATCCTCGACACGCTGCCGGAACGCTGCCGCGAGGTATTCATCCTCAGCCGGTTCCAGGGCCTGAAAAACCGGGAAATAGCCGCTCTGTTACAGATTTCACTCCAAGCCGTCGAAAAGCATATCCAGAAAGCCCTCCGTATTTTCACCGATGCCCTCAGCAAGAATGAATCGCTCTATTTGAAAATCGTGATTATCTCCTGGCTGATGGCCTCCAACAACTAACATCCAACCAACAGCGTTGATCATTACCCGCCGGACCAACTCCCCCGGCGGGTCGCTCTTCGTACCCCGGGCAAAATGCCCGTACCTTTCCCTATAATTATTTTTCAAGACCCGGGGTTGGGTAAAACAAAACTAAATCGTTGTTCTAATGTAAGACCTTTGAAAACCAGCATGAATAAAAACCTGAAAAAACTTGCCTACCGCTATTTTGAAGGGAGGCTGTCCCCGGATGCAGAGCGCGAACTTTACGAATTCATCACCGCGAATGAAGCAAACGCCGCTTTGTTCCGCACATGGGAGCAGGAATGGAAAAAAGAGCACGTCCTGTCGTTCGGCGAAATGACCCTGCTCAATTCGCTGCGATCGAAAATGCGGAAGCAGGACTATATGTCGCGCATACGCAGCCTGCGGATCCGGTTCGCGGCTGCCGCCGCCGTACTCATGTTCGTTTCGGCATTCGCCACCTGGTATTTCGTCCAATACAGAACGCCGGAACAGCTCTTCTCGGTCGAGGTCCCGTTGGGAACCAACAGCCGGATATCGCTGCCCGACAGCACGCTGGTCTGGCTCAATGCCGGTTCGACGCTGACTTACAGTTCGGAGTTCAACAAATCCTCCCGCGATATCACACTCTCCGGCGAAGCCTACTTCGAGGTGGCCAAAAATCCCGGATTGCCGTTCAAAGTGGCTACACGGAATTGTACATTCACGGTCCTGGGTACCAAATTCAATATCACGGCTTACGAAAGCGATCCGAACGTCCTCGCAGCCCTGATGGAAGGTTCGCTGCGCTTCGAATCGGAGCGTGAGGAAGACACGATGGTTCCGGGCGACCTGATCACCTACGATTGCAAGACCCGATTCGCCCGCCGGGAACAGGTCGATGTCGAACAGTTCCGCGCATGGACCCAGGGTGCCATTCGTTACGATGCCACGACGCTTCCGATACTGTTCAAACGGCTTGCACGCGAATACAACGTACAAATCGAACTCCGTACTTCGGCATTCGACGACCGGGTTTTCCGCGTATCGCTCAACAATGCGGAGAATATCGACACGATCATGGGCGCCTTGTGCGAAATACTGCCCATCTCGGTGGAACGTCGTGGAAAACAATTCTATGTCGACCGCAAAACAGACGGCAGATAGCTCCACACCATACCAATACCAACCCAATTTATTAACCCATCCTAAATTTCTATGAATGTAAATCTACAATTCAGAAAAATTGTCGCATTGATATGCGGGCTGCTCCTTGCGGCCAGCGTCGATGCGCAGACCGTCACCAAGGTTTTCCGGGATGTCCCGCTGAAAGCTGTACTCGGGGAGATCGAGGCCCAGACCGGTTACTCCTTTATCTTCGAGGATGAAAAGATCCATGCCGACCGGCTCGTCACTGCCTCGTTCGAAAAAGCGACGATCCAGACCGTGCTCGACAAGGTCCTCGACAAATCGGTTCGTTATTCCATCAAGGGAAAACTCGTAACGATCTCACAGCGCGAGACTCCCGCCGCCGGACCCGCTGCCGGGAAAACGCAAACCGTGAGCGGCACCGTGATCTCCTCGGCCGACAACCAGCCGATCGCCGGCGTCAGCATCCTCGTCGAAGGCACGACCGTCGGCGTACTGACGGATACCAACGGCAACTACACGCTTAAAATTCCCGCCGGCGCCCGGGAAATCGTCTTCCAGTTTCTCGGATACGAAACCAAACGCATCCTGGTGAAAGACATCCAGCTGATGAAACTCGTCAGTCTGAACGAACAGGCCAGCTCGATCGAAAATATCGTCGTCGTGGGCTTCGGCGTCCAGAAGAAAGAGAGCGTGGTCGGCGCCGTCCAGGCCGTGAAACCCTCGACCCTCGACTTCCCCTCGAGCAACCTTACGGCCTCATTCGCCGGAAAAATCGCCGGCGTGATCGCCACGCAGAAATCCGGGGAGCCGGGCGCCGACGGTGCTAATTTTTGGATTCGCGGTATTTCGACATTCGGGTCGAACAATTCCCCGCTCATCGTTATGGACGGCGTCGAAATCACCACGGAGATGCTGAACTCCATCGCTCCGGAAACCATCGAATCGTTCTCGGTGTTGAAAGATGCCACGGCTACGGCTCTTTACGGTTCGCGCGGAGCCAACGGCATCATGCTCATCACCACCAAGAGCGGCCGCGACCTGGAACGCATGCTCATCAACATCCGCGTGGAAAACGGTTGGTCGATGCCGACCAGCGTGCAGAAAATAGCCGACGGAGTCACTTTCATGGAGGCTTACAACGAAGCCGCCGGCACGATGTATTATCCGCAGGATAGAATCGACGGCACGCGCGAAAAGCGGAATCCCTACATCTACCCAAACAACGACTGGTACAAATTGCTGTTCAAGAACTATACGATGAACCAGAACGTCAACGCCAATGTAACGGGGGGGGGTAAACGCGTAGACTATTTTCTCAACGCGACGTTCTACAACGAAAACGGTATCCTCGATTCGCCCAACGCATCGAAATTCAACACCAACGTCAATTACCAGAAATACCTGTTCCAGAGCAACATTTCGGCAAAGATCACATCGACCACACGCCTGAGTCTAAAGATGAACACCCAGCTCCATTACCGCCACGCTCCGGTGGAGAGCCTCACCAACCTGTTCTACTACACGATGCGGGCCAATCCGGTCCGGTTTCCGGCGACCTGGCCCGGCGAGGAGGGCGACACATTCGTTCGGTACGGTAATGCCGAGAGCCCCAACGGCGGCAGTACCGATTTGAACCCTTACGCTCTGATGTGCCGTGGGTTCAGCGACTACCACAAATCCTACTATACGGCGACCCTCAACCTCGACCAGGACCTGAAGTTCGTCACGCCCGGACTGAAAATCAAGGGACAGGCGTCATTTTACAACTACGCCTACGCGGTGTCCAACAAAACCATCGTACCGCACTACTATAAGCTCACCGGTTACGAGCAGGACCCTGCGACCGGTGCGTACACCTACACTACTTCGGCCATCGGCCCGACGGGAACCGATTATTATTCGGTCAGCAGCGCCAACTTCAGCTACCGCGAAATGTCATTCCAAGGCTCGCTCGAATACACCCACAATTTCAACGACGCCCACGACGTAAACGCGCTGCTGGTCTACCATCAGAAGGAGCGCGTCAATCACGTCGCGAGCTCTTCGGAAACCGAAGTGCTCCCCTATCGGGAACAGGGCCTGGCCGGGCGTGTGACCTACGCCTACAAGAACCGTTACCTGTTCGAGGCCAATTTCGGCTACAACGGTTCGGAGAATTTCGCATCGGGCAAGCGGTTCGGATTCTTCCCGTCGGTCGCCGTGGGATACAACATCTCCCAGGAGCCCTATTTCAAGCCGCTGACCAAGGTCGTGAGCCTGCTGAAACTGCGGTTCTCATACGGTAAATCGGGAAACGACGCGCTGGCTATCCGCTTTCCCTATGTAACCGAAATTGCCTCCAACCAGTGGATGCATTGGTACCTCGGGTCGAAGTTGGTGGGCATGCAAGGCACGACCATCGCCACGCTGGGAAATCCCGACGCCACGTGGGAGGTGAGCACCAAGACCAATTACGGTCTGGAACTGGGGTTGTTCAACGATTTCACGCTGATCGTCGACGTGTTCAACGAGGAGCGCACCGGAATATTCATGCAGCGCCGTTCGATTCCCGCCTCTTCGGGTTACACGGGTTCACTGCCTTACGCCAACATCGGAGCTGTCAAGAACCGCGGCGTCGATCTTTCATTCGAATACAACAAGGCCTTCAACAAGGACTGGATCCTCTCGCTGCGCGGGTCGTTCACTTATGCGCACAATGAAATCACCGAACGCGACGAACCCATGGGAATCCCGAAATACCAGTCGGAGATCGGCCATCCGATCAACTCTATCATGGGCTTGGTCGCCGACGGACTGTTCATCGACCAGGCCGACATCAACAGGTCTCCCAAACAGACCTACCAGGCCGTTCGCCCCGGCGACGTCAAATACCTCGACCTGAACGGCGACGGCCAGATCGACGACAACGACAAGACGATCCTCGGCCGGCCCAATACGCCCGAAATCGTCTACGGTTTCGGAGCATCTGTCAAATTCAAACGATTCGATTTTTCCGTCTTCTTCCAGGGTCAGGGCCGTGTTTCGCTGCTGATGTCGAACATGCACCCGTTCTGCAGCGCCGATGTTTCGGGCTTCGGCATGACGCAGTGGATCGCGGACGAGCATTGGAGCGAGAGTAATCCGGATCCGAACGCCGCCTATCCGCGGCTGTCGGCGGCCTGGAACCAGAACAACACCAAGGCCTCGTCGCTTTACGTCCGCAACGGTTCCTTCCTGCGTCTGAAATCCATCGAGGTCGGATACACGCTCAAACAGTTCCGTTTCTATTTCACGGGCTCGAACCTGGCGACCATCTCGGGATTCGATTACTGGGACCCGGAGCTGCGCAACAAGGACAGCAACGGAAACATCCTGATCGGGACCAACGGACTTACCTACCCGCTTCAGCGCACGTTCAACCTGGGAGTTCAGTATAACTTTTAAATCCGCCCAAAACCATGAAAAAATACTTATACCTGCTTCTGGCCGTTACGCTCGGCTCCTGCGACTACCTCGACGTGGTCCCCGAAAGCAAGGCGACATTCGACGATATTTTCCGGGCTCAGACCGAGTGCCAGAAATTCGTGTACTACATGTACCAGAACATTCCCAACCCGATGGCCCACTGCTGGTCCCCCGCCTATATGGCCGGCGACGATTACATATCGGGACCCGGCGGCCCGGTCAACTATTTCCAGTACAAGAGCGTCCTTTACGGAATAGAGAATCCCAGCCAGAGCTACTTCGGCTACTGGTGGCCGGGACCGGACAAAGACTATGGCGGTCACCGCACCTGTTATAACATTTTCGAGTCGCTGCGCCACTGCTACATGCTGCTGAACAACATCGACCGCGTGCCCGACATCACGCCGGCCAATTACGACACCTGGAGGGGCGAGGCGTTGTTTCTGATCGCCCACTATCACCACATCCTGTTCAACTATTACGGCCCCACGGTCCTCATCCGCGAAGAGATTCCGGCCGGCGCGCTCGGCGCCGAGAACTACCTGACCCGCAGCACCGCGGACGAATGCGTGAAATTCATCTGCGACATGTACGACCAGGCCGCCTCGCTGCTTCCGCCCAAACGTCCCGACGCGCAGCTGAACCTCGCCACCTCGACCGCGGCCAAAGCCTTCAAGGCGCAGATTCTGCTGACGCTCGCCAGTCCGCTCTACAACGGCAACACCGAAATGGCCGATTTCGTCAACAAGGACGGCACGCACCTGATCAATCAGAATTACGATCCCGAGAAATGGAAGGCAGCGCGCGATGCCGCGCAGGAAGCCATCACGCTCTGCGAGCAGAGCTTCCGGCTCTACGACGCGCCCGACGCCAACATCGCCGACGAATTCCAACGCAAGGTGGAGAATTATCACGATGTCTTCTGCAAGTACCAATACAACACCGACGAATACATCTTCGCCATCGGCTCCTCCTATGGCATCGAGTGCATCATCCGCCAGTCCGTCCCGCGCTCGTCGAACCCCGACGGAAGCTCGTCCTACTACGCCGACGGTTACCGCGGCGACTGGTCGCCGACGTTCGAGGCCGCCGAGATGTATTTCACCCGCAACGGCCTGCCGTGGGACAAAGACCCCGAAACGGCCGGAATAGACCCCTATGCCTACAACGAAGCGGCAGGAACGGTCAACATGCACCTCCACAAGGAACCGCGTTTCTACGCCAACGTGGGCTACGACCGCGGCACTTACGACATCGACGGCACGACCATCACGATCCTGGCCCGCGGAGGCGAAAAACACGGCAGCGTGTTCGACAAATCCAAGGAGTACCAGAATTGCACGGGGTATTTCAACAAGAAATTCGTCAACGCGCAGAACCTTTACAATACGACTAACAAACAGTTCACCTATTTCGACGTCAACTACCCGCTCATGCGGATGGCGGAGCTTTACCTGAATTACGTCGAAGCTGATTTCGAATACACCGGCTCGCTGGGAACTACCGCGCTGGGGTATCTGGATAAAGTGCGTTCGCGGGCCGGCCTTATCGGTTTCGAGGCCGCATGGGCCAAGGCCGGCGGCGTTCCCTCGGGCGATGAGTTGCGCGAGGTGCTGCACCGCGAGCGTTCCATCGAATTCCTGAACGAGGGGCACCGCTATTTCGACCTGCGGCGCTGGAAAGAGGCTCCCGAGGTGATGTCCCGCAAGCCCCGGGCCTGGAACATGGACGGCCGCACCGCCGCCGATTTTTACCGGCTCGTTCCCCTGCGGGAAACGTTCGAACGTGTCTGGAAATCCTATTGGCTCGCCATTCCGATCCAGGACCTGAATGTCAACCCCAACCTCGTGCAGAATCCCGGTTATTAATTTTATTCTTTCGGACCATTATGAAAATCAAATACAGCATATACCCGTTCGCAGCCTGCCTACTGCTGTCCGGAGCCTGCGAGGACGATTCCCGGGACGGCCAGGCCGAACCGGTGGTTTACATCGTTAACAACGGCTTTCAGATCGCGACCTATTACGATGTCGAAGAGGAGTTGGACTACAACGTCTACGCCTATAACAGCGGCTTCTTCCCGGAGGACGCCGATGTCCGGCTCGTCCCCGCACCCGACGCACTCGAGGCCTACAACGCCAGCAACGGCAAGTCCTACAAACTGCTGGGAGAGGAATACTACGCTTTCATCCGCCGGGCCGGTTCGCTGGACAACCGCCGCTCGACGCTGGTCGTCCGCATGAACTGCGAGGCCATCAAGCGATTACCCGACGCGCAGAATTACGTCATTCCGTTGCAGCTTACGGCAACGGGGCTTCCGGTCAACGAGAAACTGAACGCCATTTTGCTCAATCCGTGTATGCAGGAAACCGAAGTCCTGGCCAAAGATACCGGAGTCGTTGAAAGCGATTTAAGTTCGACCGGCACGCTGCAATTCACGGCCTACACCGAATTCAACAACAAATGGGATTCCACGCTCGAATACGCATACGGAGCCGATGTACTGGCAGCCTACAACGCCGAAAACGGGACCTCGTATCTGCCGCTGCCGGATGACGCCTACACATTCCATCCCGCAGATCTGACGGCTCAATCGAACGAAGCGGTTTCGACCATCGAGGTTGATAAATCGAAACTCGACGTCGACCGTTACTACGCACTGGCTGTGAAACTGACCGGCAATTCCCGTTTCAAAATCGGTGCGGACAACATGGTTGTCTACCACATCCGGCTGCTGAACACCGATTTCGACACGCGCAAACAGTGGACGCTCGTCGACTGCACCTCCTATTCGATGCGCAACGGCGATTTTTCCCCGGCAATGGCCATCGACGGCGTCGCGGGCACCTATTGGGAAAACCGTTGGGCTACGGAGGGCTTTGGCGACACCAACACGCTGCCTTGTTCGACGACCTGGGATACAGGCAAAAGTTACTACTGGTGCGGCGTCTCCATCTCCCGCCGCCTGGGCGATTGCGTTACCGACCTAAAAAGCGGTTACATCGAGGTTTCGGACGACAAGGAGAACTGGGCCATCGCGCAATATTTCGATTTCGGCGACGGCAATAACAAAGCTGTCAGCCTGAAATTCTTCGTCGACGGTGAAAAATGGCCCAAAGGACGCTATGTCCGGCTGGTCCTTGCCGCCAGTAACCGCGGTGCGGCAGTGTCCGTGGGGGAATTCGAGCCAATTATGGCGGAAATTCCCGAATAACACCATAAGCAGACAAATTCATGAAACGAATCCTATTATTCTTAAGTTGCTCAATCCTGCTTGTGGCGGGAGGTGCTGCCACGAGTTGTTCGGGTAGCGGCGACGATACGCCTCCGCCGGGGCCCGGCGCGATCGTCGTTACCGACATATCCATCCCTGCGGCCTGGGGCGTCGCTCCCGGCAGCGAGATCACGATCGGCGGGAAGGGCTTCACCGAAGGGGACAAACTCTCGCTGCAATCCCGGTCCGTTTCCGGAGTCGCCTTTACGATCGAAAACCCGACTATCGTCAATGACGGCATCACATTCCGGCTACCGGACGGGATCGAATCGGGCGATTACACCGTCAGCGTACTGCGCGGCGGCCAGCACCTCGAGCTGGGAACGATCACGCTGGAAATCATAGTCCGGATCGACATTCCCGACAAGGCGGGTATGAACGTCAAAGGACTCATTTCCTGCGGGGACGCCCCGCTTTCGGGAGTATGCGTCTCGGATGGCATCCAGGTTACGCGAACAGGCGCGGACGGCATTTACTACCTCAATTCCGCCAAGAAAAACGGTTATCTCTTCATCTCGCTGCCGGGCGGTTACGAGGTGCCGGTCAACAAGTCCGTTCCGCAGTTCTTCAAACGGCTCACCCGATCGGCCTCCGAGATCGAGCGGTTGGATTTCGCCCTGACGGCGGTCCCGAACGACAAGCACACGATGATCGTCTTCACCGATGTCCATCTGGCCGGCCGCAACGACGACCGCACGACCTTCTACAACGGGTTCCTCAAAGAAATAAAGCAGTCGCTGCTGGCGGCCGAATCAACGGGTGGGAAAATCTACTGCATGGCACTGGGCGACCTGGCTTGGGACCTCTATTGGTACAGTAACGCGTACAATCTATCGAACTATCGCACCGAAATCGGCGCCCTCGACTGCGCCGTGTTCAGCGCGCCGGGCAATCACGACAACGATCCCTACATCGGCGGAGACGACTGGAGGGCCGCAGGCCCGTTCCGGCAGATAATGGGACCGAACTATTTCTCGTTCAATATCGGGAAGGTGCACTACATTATGCTCGACGACGTGGAGTACGTCAACACGGGCGGTACGCAGGGCACGATCGGCAAGCGCAATTACAACGCGACAGTCGTGGCCGAACAGATGGAATGGCTGAAACAGGACCTGGCGACGCTCTCCGACAAAAGTTTGCCCGTCGTCGTGGGCATGCATGTGCCGTTTTACAAGAAACCCACGGTCGACGCCGCGGGAACGCTCCTGCCTTTCGAACCGCGTCTGGACAACACCGCCGAGCTGAAAGCCTGCTTCGACGGCTTTACCGATGTCAGCTTCCTCTCCGGGCATACGCATTTCAACTTCAACATCCGAGAAGGGAATATCCGCGAACACAACATAGCAGCTGTGTGCGCCACCTGGTGGTGGACAAGCAAAAGCAACTACGATGCGCACAATGAAATCTGCGTAGACGGTTCGCCCGGCGGGTACAAGGTCTTCGAAATGGACGGCACGAAGGCCGGGTGGTATTACAAGGGCACGGGAAAAGCACGGGACTACCAGTTCCGCACGTACGATCTCAATCAGGTGCTCATTACAGCCGCCAGATACTGCCCGCAGGCCGTCTCGAACCCCCATGTCGCCGAGTACCTCAACGGTTACGACACGGCCAATACGAAGAACGAAGTGCTCATCAACGTCTGGGACTGGGACCCCTCGTGGACGCTTTCCGTTACGGAATCGCCCGGCGGCAAGCCGCTGACGCCCGTGCGGGTGAATGCCTACGACCCGCTGCACGTCATCTCCTACAACATGCAGCGTTTCAAGTACTCCCCGGACCTTACGTCGCCCTCTTTCCCGACCGCCGAAACCTCGCACATGTTCAAGGTCACGGCTTCGTCGCCCGCGTCGACTCTCGAAATCACAGCTATCAACGGCAGCGGTGTCAAGTACACGCAGACAATGACACGCCCCAAAGAACTCGATTTTCAAATGCAGTAAAAACACGCAACAAGATGAAAACAAACAGTTATCGAACATATTTCGGCAAACGCTGCCTCCTGTTTGCCGTTTTGGCGACCGGATGGCTCACAGCCTGCTCGTCGGACAACGACACGCCGGCGCAGGCAACCCCGGGCCATATTGAGATCAAAGGGTATGACGCCGCAGCCGGTTATACCGTGGCCGCGACGGGTACGGAAATCACAGGCGAAAAACTGGACATCGACGCCAAAGGTGCATGGCAGTTCGTCGCCGAAGACGACGCGGCGAAAGAGTGGCTGCGGATTTTCCCGGACAAGGGTAGCGACGGAGGCGTCATCCGCGTGATCGCCCGGGAGAGCAAAATCTTCACACCGAAGATCGCCCGTTTCCGGATTCTGCTCGACGGCGAGGAGCAACCCACCGTTTTCACCGTCCACCAGCAGGCGAGCGTTCCCTACCTGACCGTCACGAACAACGAGGGTGTCAAATTGCAGCCCGACGCCCGGACGCTTTCCTTCACGATCCGTTCGAGCGTGGACTACGCGGTGAACGAGACCTACGAAGGCAGCGCCGCCGACTGGCTCGCCGACCGGACGATCTCCGAAGACGGCGTCATCACCTACCAGGTGCCTGCCAATGAAACGACCGAGGAACGCACGGCCAAACTCGTTATCACGGTTCCCGATTTCGAAGAGTTGAGTACCGAAGTCACCGTGACCCAGCTGCGCACGCGCCAGGTATCGGGATTTCCCGTCAGGTGGCTTTTCTCGGCGGCCGATTCGCCCAAATACAAAGATAATTTCCTCAATAATAATTCCGTCACCCCCGAGAGCGGAGTTGGGTCGATCGGTTATATGCGCCATCCGGACAATACAGGTAAATTCACGCCATCGGTCGGTTCGACGGGACATCCTACCATCAAGGGAACGCTCGCAGGCGATTATTGGCTCTTCTCGGCCCCGGTTGCCGAAGCCGTTCCGGCCAATTCGGTGGCACACATTCAATTCATCACCCGCAGTTCAGCGACGGGCGCCCGCTACTGGATGCTCGAATACCTCGACGGCAGCGAATGGAAGCCCTTCGGCAAAGAAAAAAGAACGGTCGACATCGACGGCGTCGCTGTCGAATACACGCTCGATCTGGTCGACGACCTGTTTTCAGCCAACGGCGGCGAAATAAAGGTCGGAACGAACAATGCGATGGTCGACAGCGACCTGCCGCTCGCAAATCCGGTTGCAGCCGGAGGTTCGGTGCAGATCCGTTACCGATGCGTGTCGAATTTAGGCTGCAACGGCAATACCATGGCATCCGAACACGGCGGCACCAGTCGCATCGCCGGAGCTGCGGCGGGTGCATGGGATACCCCCTCGCCTTCGATCGACGTACGGCGGCCGGCCGAGGAGGGAACGCTTCCCCTACCGGAATAATCGGCTGAAAACCATAAAAACGCTTCTCGGCAGAGCCGGTAAAAACCACCGGCTCTGCTGTTGAAACGTGTCATGCCTGAACACATAACCCCGATGAAGAAATTCTTAACAAGCCTGTTTTGCTGCGCCGCTTTACTGTACGCGGGCAGTCTCCGGGCGGAGGACATTCTGCTTTCCACACGCACCTCGTCCCTGCTCCTTTCCGCCGATAAGGGACAGACTCCCCGCTTCCGCTATTTCGGCGCCCGTATCGGCGATCCGCAGGAGGTCTATGACGCGCGGATCGCTCTCTCCGAGCCTCTTTATCCCGAATTCGGTGCGCAATGCGCCCGTGAAACGGCCATTCAGGTTACCCACGCCGACGGCAGCCTGTCGCTCGAACTGGTCGTGGAATCCGTCACGCGCGAACAGCGCGACGGCGGCGAGGTCACGGCTATCGTCTGCCGCGACAAATACTACCCTTTCCGCGTCACTGTTTTTTACAAGACTTACCCAGACTGCGAGGTCATCGAAACCTGGACCGAGATCAGCCATGCGGAAAAGAGCCCCGTGCGGCTCGGACGGTTCGCTTCGGCCTGCCTGCCCGTCCGCCGCGCGGACAATTACCTCACGCATTTCCACGGAGCCTGGGGCAGCGAGGCTTTCCTGTATGAAGAGCCGCTTACGGGCGGCGCCAAAGTCATCAGCAACAAGGACGGCGTACGCAACACGCTGACCGACAATCCTTCGTTTATGCTCACGCTCGACGGCCCGCCCGAAGAGTTGTCAGGGTGCGTTATCGGCGGCACACTGGCCTGGGGCGGCAACTACCGCATCGTTTTCAGCAACGATTACTCGTACACGACGCGCATCGTCGCAGGTATCAACGAGGAGCAGTCGCAATACACGCTCGCACCGAAGGAACTTTTCACGACGCCGGTATTTGCCTTTACTTACAGCGCCGAGGGCAAAAGCGGCGTGAGCCGCAGCATCCACCGCTGGGCCCGGCTGCACCGGCTCAACCACGGAACCGAGCTACGCGACGTGCTGCTCAACTCGTGGGAAGGCGTCTATTTCAAGGTCGACCAGAAAGTGATGGACCAGATGATGGGCGATTTTGCAGCGCTGGGCGGCGAACTCTTCGTGATGGACGACGGATGGTTCGGCGACAAATACCCGCGTAACGACGGTTCGACGAGCTTGGGTGACTGGGTGGCCTGCAAACAAAAACTGCCCGCGGGAATCGAGGGCCTTCTCGCTTCAGCCCGGACCCGTGGACTCCGGTTCGGAATCTGGATCGAACCGGAAATGACCAATACCCGGAGCGAACTGTTCGAGAAACACCCCGACTGGGTCATTCAGCAACCCCATCGGGAGAAAATCGCGGGCCGCGGCGGTACGCAGCTGGTGCTCGACCTCTCGAATCCCGACGTGCAGGAGTTCGTTTTCGGGGTCGTGGACCGCCTGATGACCGCCCATCCCGACATCGCTTACATCAAATGGGACGATAACATGACGATGGTCAACTACGGTTCAACTTACCTACCCGCGGACCGGCAGTCGCACCTCTATATCGACTACCACCGCGGGATGGACAAGGTACTGCGCCGCATCCGCCGGAAATATCCGCAGCTGACCATGCAGGCGTGCGCCAGCGGCGGCGGCCGCGTCAACTACGGCATTTTGCCTTACTACGACGAATTCTGGACCTCGGACAACACCGACGCCCTGCAACGCATCTATATGCAGTGGAGTATCTCCAATTTTTTCCCTGCAGCAGCCATGGCCTCGCACGTCAGCGCCGATATCAACCACCAGACAGGCCGCCGCATACCCCTTAAGATGCGTTTCGACGTGGCCATGACCGGACGGCTGGGGCTGGAACTGCAGCCCGGAAAGATGTCCGACGAGGACCGGGCTTTCGCCCGCGACGCCATCGCCGCCTACAAGTCGATCCGCCCCGTCATACAGCAGGGCGATATTTACAGGCTGATTTCGCCTTACGACCGGACGGGTTACGCGTCGCTGATGTACGTCGCGCCCGAAAAGGACTGTGCCGTCTTTTTTGCCTTCAAAACCGAACATTTCGTCCACATGCCCGTCCCCGTTTTCCGAATGGCCGGCCTTGATCCCGGCAGGCGTTACCTCGTCACGGAACTGAATGTCAAAGGAAAGGCCGTGCCGCAGAACGGCAAGTGTTTCACAGGAGATTTCCTGATCAAAAACGGACTCGGTTTCCCGCTCGACTCCGAATATGCGAGTCGTGTGCTCGAACTGAAAGCCATCGATTAAACCTCAAACCGAAACCATGAAAAAGATTTTAATCGTTCTTTGCAGCCTCGCGCTGGCCGGAGCGGCACAGGCCGGGAATACACTCCGGCGGATCGCCTCCCCCGACATCATTCCGCTCCCGGCCCGGATGACGGTCGGCACCGGGCACTTTACGCTCAACAGGTCCACTCCGATCATCCTGACCGATACCGTGCCCGGGATGGATTGCGCGGCGGAACTGCTCAACCGGTCACTGGAACCCGTATTCGGCGCAGCCCTTCCCGTCGCCCGGACCCCGCAGAATAAAAAGCCCGGAATCGTGCTGTCGCTCAATCCGGCGATGAAGCCGGAGGCTTATACGCTGTCGGTTGCATCCCGCAGCATTGGCATAACGGCGGGATCGCCGGCAGGGGTTTTCTACGCCTGCCAAACGCTGCTGCAACTCGCCCCGCCCGATATGGCCGCGGCCAAAGACATATCCGCCGTGCAAATTCCCTGTGCCGAGATCGAGGATGCCCCGGCATTCGACATGCGGGGCATGATGTTCGATGTTTCGCGCCACTTTTTTCCCGTTAGCCAGATCAAAGAGTTGTTGGACCTGCTGGCCATGCACAAGATCAACACCTTTCACTGGCACCTGACCGACGACCAGGGCTGGCGTATCGATATCCGGAAATATCCCGAACTGACCCGCGTCGGCAGCTACCGCCCCTATACGACCGTCAAGCGGACGCTTACGCCCGATAACACGCCCCACGCAGGTTATTATACCCAGGATGAAATCCGGGAGATCGTCGCCTACGCCTCCCGTCGTTTCATCACGGTCATCCCCGAGATCGAGGTTCCCGGGCACGCGCTGGCGGCGCTCGCCTCCTATCCGTGGCTCGGGTGCAGGGGAGACGGTTACACCGTGAAATGCCAATGGGGCGTGACCAAGGATGTCTATTGCGCGGGCAGGGAAACGACGTTCGAGTTTCTCGAAGGAGTACTGACCGAAGTGATGGAACTCTTTCCTTCGGAATACATCCATATCGGCGGCGACGAGTGTCCCAAAGACCGCTGGAAGGAGTGCCCGCTGTGCCGGGCCCGGATGAAAGCCGAAGGGCTCGCGGACGAAAAGGAACTGCAAAGCTATGTCATGCGCCGTGTCGAGCGATTCGTGCGGTCGCGGGGTCGGAAGATCGTCGGCTGGGACGAGATTTACGACGGCGGGCTGAGCAACACGGCCACCGTGATGTCGCGCTACGGCAACCAGCGGACCCGTGAGGTGATCGCCCGGGGCAACAGCGTGATCATGTGTCCCGCCAAACACTGCTACTTCGACTACTACCAGGATGACGACTACAACAAGGAGCCCATTGCACACCGCTCGCTGCTGCCGGTCGAACAGGCATACCAGCTCGATCCCCGCAAGGATTTCACGGAAAGCCAGCTGAAACAGATTCTGGGCGTGGAATGCAACCTCTGGACAGAGTACGTCCCCGATTTCAGCCATGCGCAGTATATGCTCCTGCCGCGGCTGGATGCCTTTTCTGAGGCCGCATGGAGCCTCGCGCCGCGGAATTACGAGGATTTCCGCCGCCGGGTAGCTGTTATGTTCAAACGTTACGACGCGATGGGTTACCGTTACGCCACCCATATTTTCCGGCAGCCATGACCCTCGGGAAATGGCTGTTGTTGGGGATGCTGGCAGTCCCGGCACTCGCCGGCGGGCAGAAACGGCTGCACGAGGTGGGAACCGTCTACGGGGCCATCCGTTCGATGACGCCCGAGGCTTGCCGGGAAGCACACAACCGCTACGGTATTCGTTGGATCGAGGTGTGGTCCGGGCATCTGGCCGACGGTACCGAAGAGGAGTATGATGCCTGGATCAGCCGGTTCAATACCGCCATGAAAGGGTCCGGGCTCAAGATCTGGTCGATACACCTGCCATTTACCCGGAAAAGTCCCAACGATCTTTCGGACGACCGGCCCGAATGGCGCGAAGCGACTCTGAAAAGCTGGCTCGAAGTACTCGACCGCTGTACCCGGCTCGGGAAATTTCGCATCGTGGTCGTGCACCCCAGCAGCGAAGCCCGGATCTCGGACCGCGACCGGCCCCGACGGCTGGCCAACCTCGGCCAAATGCTCCGGCGGTTCATCCCGCTGGTGAAAGAGCGCTACGGCGCCATTGTCGCCGTGGAAGACCTGCCCCGCGGATGTTTAGGGAACAGCAGCGCCGATTTCGAATGGCTCACGGCCAACGTACCGGACCTGAAAATCTGTTACGACACGAACCATATGCTCAACGAAGCGAGCCACGAATTCGCGGAAAGGTTCGCCCGGTACATCGCCCATATCCACGTTTCGGACTACGACGGCATCGACGAGCGCCACTGGATGCCCGGGCGCGGCATCGTGGAGTGGCCGAAAGTGATCGACATACTCGTCCGCGCGGGTTACGACGGACCGTTCCTGTATGAAGTGACGCCGTCGAGCGATCCGCAGGGACGTGCCGAATATATGAAACGGAATGCGGACAGTCTTATGAACTGTTATAAAATCTATAAAAATGGACACGAATAACAACCGAACAAGACTTCAATCCATCGATGCCCTACGAGGTTTCGATATGCTTTTCATCATGGGTTTCTCCTGGTTTGTCTGCACCGTATGCAAACTATGGCCCGGCGATTTCACAGATGCCATAGCAGCCTCAATGGGACATCCCGACTGGAACGGCTTTACGCATCACGACACGATTTTCCCACTGTTTCTCTTCATTGCGGGCATTTCGTTTCCCTTTTCCTGGGCCAAGCACCGACAAAACGGTCTGGGATCAGGGAAAATGTATGCAAAGATCGCCCGCCGGGTTGTCGCACTTATATTGTTAGGCTGGGTTTACGGAGGCATTTTCAGGCTCGATTTCGAACATATGCGCTATGTCAACGTTCTCGGCCGGATCGGTGTGGCATGGGGGATCGCCGCTATCATGTATATGAACGCCGGGGCCCGAATCCGCATCCTAATCGCTGCATTCATATTGATCGGTTACGGGCTGATTTCGGTATTTGTCGGCGCCCCCGATGTCGTAAATGCCGATCCGCTTTCGTTCGAAGGAAATTTCGCAGGCTATTTCGACCGGCAATTCCTGCCCGGACGCATGTACCGGGGGACGTTCGATCCGGAAGGCCTTTTCAGTACGATTCCGGCGATTGTCACCGCGATGCTGGGCATGTTCACAGGAGAATTTATTCGCCGGGACGATTTTTCGGGGACACGGAAAACCGTCCTGCTCGTATTGGCTGCACTGGCTTTTTTGGCTATCGGTTTGGCTTTCAGCCCAGTGCTCCCTTTAAATAAAAACCTTTGGTCCAGCACATTCGTCTGCGTAGTGGGGAGTTATTCGTTGATCATGTTTGCGCTGTTTTATTACCTTATCGAGGTGAAAGGATGGCACCGGTGGACGTTTGCCTTTCGTGTGATCGGACTGAATTCTATTACAATCTATCTGGCACAGCGAATTGTGGATTTCGGGCATATTTCCGATTTCTTTTTGAAAGGCATTGCCTCGAAATGCCCCGAAACGGTTGCTCCTATAATTTTGAGTGCCGGATATGTATCTGTATGTTGGCTATTTCTCTATTTTCTCTATCGGAAACGGATTTTTCTGAAAGTATAAGAAAAGTTTTTCGGATGTTCGATAATTTCATTTTCCATAGTAATATTATCAAATTAATCCACGAATTCGAGAATCTTTACGGTAAAATATTTAAACCCGGGTAGGAGATGATGGGAGATCTTAAATCGTAAGATCAGACTTACATATTTCATTGACATCCTGCAAAACAAACTCATCGACCTGAACCAACGATAGACCGTATTGCAAATAAAAGTTGTCTGACCAGGATGGAACGCGGATGCAACAGGAAGCAAAGAACCGTTTTCTAATCATTACCCATAAAAGTAAATAGCGTTGCAACTAATTTAGTTGCAACGCTATCTGAAAAGAATGGAACGTACCGGCGTGTCCATTCGGGGAAAACAAGGCAGGGCAAAAGATGCCCTTTAAAATCGAAATTACTCGTATTGCCCGGACTTCAGCCGCTCCACCTCCTCGCGGGTCAGGAACCGCCATGCTCCACGCTTGAGGTTCTTCTTCGTGAGACCCGCATAGTAAACGCGGTCGAGTTTGGTCACGGTGTACCCCAGGAACTCGAAAATACGGCGCACGATGCGGTTGCGGCCCGAGTGGATCTCGATGCCCACCTCCTGCTTGTTCTCCTTGACGTAGGAAATCTCGTCGGCGAAGATCTCGCCGTCTTCGAGCGTGACGCCCTCGGCGATGCGGTCCATGTCGGCGCGCGTCAGGGGTTTGTCGAGCGTCACCTGGTAGATTTTCTTCTTCTTGTAGGAAGGGTGCGTCAACTGCTTCGTAAGGTCGCCGTCGTTGGTGAACAACAGCAGCCCGAGGCTGTTCTTGTCGAGGCGTCCCACCGGGTAGATGCGCTCCGTGCAGGCGCCCGAGACCAGCTCCATGACCGTCTTTCCGGCATGGGGATCGTCGAGCGAAGTGACGTAGCCCTTGGGCTTGTTCAGCACCAGGTAGACCTTCTTCTCGCCCTGCACCGGCTCGTCGTTGAACCGCACTTCGTCGGTCGGCAGCACCTTGGTCCCCAGTTCGGTGACGATCTTGCCGTTGACCGAAACGACGCCCGCCGTGATGAAATCGTCGGCCTCGCGGCGCGAGCAGATGCCCGACTGGGCGATGAAGCGGTTCAGGCGCATCTCGCCCGTCTGCTTCTCGGGATTGAATTTCGGATACGACGCCGGTTTGTCGTCGTGTTTCTTATAGGCAGGTTTGAACGGTTTGTCGACGAACTTCCGGTCGCCGAATTTCTTATCCCCGAATTTTTTCTCGCCGAACTTCTTCTCGCCGTAGGGCTTGTCGCCGAACTTCTTGGGTCCGAATTTCTTCTCGCCGTAGGCCGGCTTGTCGCCGTAACTGCGGCGCGGACGCTCCTCGTCGCTGCGGAGACGGTCACCGTCGTAGCGGGGTTTGTCTCCGAAGGAACGCCGCGGACGGTCGTCGTCCTGACGCGGGCGGTCGCCATACGAACGCGGCTTATCGTCGTACTGACGCGGGCGGTCATCATACGAACGGCGCGGGCGGTCGCCCTCCCCGCGGGATTTGTCGCCGTAGTGCGGCTTCTCGAAGACCGGACGGTTGTCGGCCGTGAAATGGGGGTTATACGAAGCCCGGCGTTCGGGCCTGTTTTCAAAGGAGGGTTGCTCCGAATCGGCGGCATCACGCTGCAAACGCGGGCGACGCTCGACACGCTCCGCCGTAGCCACTACGGTGCGCTTGCGTTTGTCGCGTCCGAAGCGTTCGAGCACCGGGGTCGAGTCGTTTTTAGGATCTTTCATTTTCTATTCTCTACTAATAATATTGTCGCAGGCAAAGATAGCGCAGAACGGGAGCGATGCCGAATCATCGGGGCATTGCCGAACCGCAGTCTATCCAGGCGGGCGTCTGTTCGCCCGCAAAGATAGTGCAAGTTTCGGGGATAACAACACATTGCGTGCCCGAATCGGAGATAAAAACCACCCCGGACGATAAATACCCCGGTTAAAACTGTTTCGACAATGGAATTTCACATTCTTCCTCCATCTGACAAAATAACGGCAACACTCCGGAACACCGCCGTCCGCGGCCACCCCGGGATAAACCCATACCCAAAAAACGCCGCCGGAATCAGGTCGGCATTCAACCCTTTCCGGCGGCGATGAAACATCACGGCTCAATGCCGCTTACCTCCGCACATAATACTCTACAGTCACATACCCGTCTTCATCGGCCGGATACGTCCATGTCATCCGGGTAGTCGTCACCTCTGCGTGACAGACCTGCGGGTCGGAACCGTCGGAATAATCGACATCGTCGCTCCGCATCGAAAGGGTTTTCGTCGACTCCTCGTAAGTGTACGTTCCGTTGTAATACTCCTTCGGCGGATAATCGTAGTAGCGATAGGTACCGTCTTCCCGGAAGATCGCTATCATCTTGTCGGCCGTTTCGACCGCCGTGAAACTTTCGGCGAGTTTCCCATTCCGATAGACCTCGTTTTTCTCGAATACCCATTCGCCGATAATCGGACCGGGCTGTTCGTCGGTCCCCTTCTCATCGTCCGAACAGGCGGCAAAAGTCAGCAACACGGCCGACAGGCAAAACATCCATTTCTTTTTCATCTTATTTAAATTGGGTTTATAATCCATCGCTTTATTATTTATAGAGTATCCGCACATTTTCGCTGTTGCACCATATCCGGGGAGTCTGCCCTTTTTTCAGCCAAATCTCTTCCAACTTGGGATTACCCATAAAGGAATTGAGCGATTCCAGCATCGGACACCCCGACACATCGACAATCCGCAGATCGAGGTTGTTCCATTGCGATGACATGTCGCTATAAACGCCCAAAGTTGTCATTCTGGAACTGATTATCTCAAATGATTCCGAGGTCAACGCTTCAAAATGCGGATCTTCACCCCACGAATAACCTCCTGTATACCGGGTCGGAAGCGTTTCCCCGAGATTGAGCCACTCCAGCGGATTGAACCGGGAACCCAGGGAGTTCAATTTCGTATTGCGGCTCAAATCGAGTCTCCGCACTTGATTGTTGGAAAAATGCAGCGAGGTCAGATTCGGAAAGTATTCGATTCCTTCGAGCGATTCTATCTCCATACCACCACACGAAATCGTTTCCACTCGAAGCGCCTCCTGCCGCGATATTTCGCCGTCCCCCGTAATATCGTACCGCATAAGATAAGATTTGAACTTCGCATCGGGGAAACGGATTATTTCCGACGGCGCGAATTGCGTGACCTCCGCTTTTGCGGAAACGCCGCCTCCGGAAACGACGATTGTCCCGGTACGTGTGTCTCCAACGTTAACTTTTGCCCTGAAGGTAAGCAGCGATTCATTCTCCGGGGAGGCCAATTCGATCCAGTCAGCCTCTATTTTTACCTGATAGACGACATTCGCCTGCACCTGTATCTGAAACTCACCGGCCGCAGCGTCGAGCCAGAATTGCTGCGACGACAAGGCGACCGAATTCTGTCGAGCCTGTCCGATTTCGATCGTCGTCTGCGAATCTCCCGCCATGATTCGCACAAAGCACTTCCGGTCCGCAAGCGTTGTATTGGATTTCAAGGAAATAAATATCTCACCATCGCCCGAATCGCCCGACATCGGAGAAACCGAAATCCAATTCGCCGCGGAATCCGTATAGTAAAGCACGACGAACCAATTTTCCCGGGAGGAAAACCGAACGCCATAAGTTCCACCCTGCGAGGGGACTGTCTCCGGAATCCCGCCCCGGTCGATAATGGATACGACTTCATCGGGTTTTTCCGATTGCTCCGGGCTCTCGCTGCATGCGCACAATAGCAGGCACATTCCCAACAGCATCTTTTTCATAGCAACATGTTATATAGATTGCCACCCGGCTCCTGTACGGCAGATTCATAAAAAGAAAGTGTGGAGCCGTTCGTTTATCTGAATGGAGGTTCTGGAATACCCGTGAACAAATAAACAATACCCCACACCGGATAGTATATCGGGAATGATATAGCTATACACGGCAATGAGTGTTTGTATTGCTTATTCCTGTTCACGAGAAATTTTCCAGATTTCCATTCAAGAATAAAAGCGAAACACTTCTACCAAATATGTCGCCGTCCGTGTGGACAGCAAGACAAAGATAGAAAATGTTTTTCAATACGCAACGCTCCCGGGGTATTGTCCCTGCAAATTTCGAAAAAAAGGTTGCTGAAAATCAATATTGATCTGAAACTATGTTATTTCAATTTAGGGTAGTCTGCGAATAAACACACCACAAATACGCTATCTTTGCATCCGTTATGAACATGAACCGCGAAATACTGCGCATTGCGCTCCCCAATATCGTCTCGAACATCACCGTGCCGCTCATGGGCATCGTATCGACCGCCATCGCCGGACACTGGGGAGCCGACTCCGCCGCCACGATCGGCGCGCTGGCCATCGGCGTCTCGATCTTCAACTTCATCTACTGGAACTGCTCGTTCGT
>ERZ791909.743-NODE-743-length-25540-cov-20.380538_pt1 | contig 25540 bp, 21 predicted proteins | sample MGYA00510143_ERZ791909 | MGnify/ENA primary metagenome ERZ791909 (study PRJEB30046, sample SAMN00792093) | human gut metagenome | study: EMG produced TPA metagenomics assembly of the A metagenome-wide association study of gut microbiota in type 2... | reverse complement strand
GATGGTACTGCACTCGAGAGGGTGTGGGAGAGTAGCACGCCGCCGCATTCAACGTAATGATATGGGGATCCCCGGTGGAGCTCGGCTCCCGGGGATCCCCTTGTATTTCGGGTTATAGGCCAAAATGTGTGTCCGGTCGTAGCCTACTCGGGGGTACCGTGGTATTCGGAGGGGCGGTGGAAGTCGTCCCAGGCGATCCCGGTTCCGTAGAGCATCGGGACGCCGGACGCCTCCCATGCGCCCTGCGGGCTTTTCTCCCATGCCTTCCGGTAGAGCTCCTCGATCCGTTCGTCCGTGACGGCGTTGGCCACGAGCCACGCGTCCGTCTCCGGGACCTCGGTGTGCTGGTGGCACCACCAGCACACCGCCTTGATCCGCCGCGCCAGGGACAGGCCGCGCCCGTCTCGCCCCTCGCCACGTGCCATCCGACCACGTGGCCGCCGGATGTATTTCGTCAAATTGAGGTGGACGTGTTCGGCGCTTAATCTGAACACCGACGGCGGTTGGTTCCTTTTTTTGAGTTCCTCGAATTCCGAGTCTATGCGGGAGATGCTCGGCATCCCGAGATCGGGGCGTGCTTTGACGAGCCCGATCAACGCTACCACAAGTGACAGTACCGCGGTCGCGAATGGCAGTATTTTCATCATGATTTCCAATTCCTTGTTTCCCTTCATGAGTTGTTTGTCGATGTCGCCATGGATCGTGTCCGGTCCATGGCGAGGTGGGTCCGGTTCGGAGGCAATCGCGGATCGGATCGCGTCCGAACGGAGCCGGTCGATGCGGAATGCCGGCCGCGCCCACGCCCGTATCGTGCATCCGGACGGGAACGGGCGTTCTCGCCGTGCGGCATGGCCGCCGGTTGGCCGTAGCGAGCGTCACCGGCCGTTGGCGGTTACCGCTGTTCCTTCATCAGCTGATTCAGCCGTTCGAGGAGCTTCTTGGTCTTCTCGCCTTCCACGATGCGGTAGTTGGACTGCCATAGGGTCTTCATCTTGCCGGCGGCGTTGGGGTTGGTCTCCGTGTCGAACGTGTTCTGGACCAGGGCTATGCCGACCGTGTCCCACATCTCGAGCGGGTCGACCGTCCATTCGACGCCGTGTCCGTCCTTGTTCTTCGAAAGCAGCGCGCGGAACGCGCCGAAGATCGGCATGATGTATCCCGCGGACACGTCGTAGTCGATGGCCGTCTGCGTGAAGAGGGTCCTCGCCCTCCCGTTGCGCTTCTCCACGCCGCGGAGGTTGCCGAAGTTGCCCTTCTGCAGGCCGGCCTCGTGCTTATAGTCCTTGAACTTGTTGGGCATGTCCTCCTGGATCCTCTCGTACAGGGCCACGAGGGTGGGGAGCACCCGGGAGAGCTGCAGATAGATGTTGTCCTCCGACGGGTTCGACCCGTCCTCGGTGTGGTGGTCGTCCCATTCTTTCCGGTAGTCCTTGAACACCGCGGCCTTGCCGGTGTACGAGGCGGTCGGCACCGACAGGGCGTCCTTGAAGCGGTCGATGTTGAACGCGTACATGAGCTTGAGGAGCTCCGAGACCGGCGTGGTCTTCCCGCTGTCGTTGTCCTTGTACGCGATGTTGTCGCCGTAGGGCTGGTCCGCGATGGCCTTCTTGATGAAGTCGAAGCGGTCCTCCAGGTTGAACAGCGCGATGTCGCTGACCTGTACGGACGTGTTGCGCGCGTCGGACAGGGCCGCGACGTCGAGGTCCTCGCCGACGAAGACCTCGAGCTTGACGAACTTGTCGATGTCGGACGGGATGGCGTCGCGGCGGTCCATGATCGCTCTGTACGTGTGGCCGCCGTCGAGGATGCCATAGCGCGACGTGTCGTCGTCGAGATCGAGGTCCACCATGCTGTTCGCCGCGTCGAGCCTCACGCTCTTCGCGAGGATGACGATGCCGCGGTTGTGGATGTCGAAGTACGGGTCCGTGCCGGACACGGCGTCGAGGAGCTTCTTCGCCGTCATCGTCTTCATGTTGGGCTTGCGGGGGTTCACATCGGTCGGGATGTTCGCCGGCAGGTCGCGCATGTTGACCCAGATGAAATACGTCGTCACACTGGGATCCGACGGCGACTTCACGGTGCGCATGGTGTGGATATGGAATCGTTCCTTCATGGTTGGTTTCCTTTCTCGAAGGAGCCGGAGGCCGGTCTTTTGATCGGCCGCCATCTGTCATCCTTTGATGAAGACAGTTGCCATCATATCCAAGCCACGGGATTCCACAATAGAACCTTGGTGGTGTTTTGGAACCTTGGTTACTCTTTGTGGTATGGTGGGTGGTATGACGGTACGGAAAAAGGACATGGATGATCCCGCGTTGCGGCGCGTGGGTGCGATCATCAAGAGGCATCGCCGCGAGTTGCTGGATATAAAGCCGTCGAGACAGGACTTCATCTCGGAGGCCGAGTGCTCGGGGCTTCGCGTTGGCTGGATCAGTGAGAAGAGCCTGGCGAACATCGAGAACGGATACAACTTCCCCTCGCTTCCGACGCTCTACAATCTCGCGATCGCATGCCAGATATCGCCAGCGGACCTGTTCGGGGAGGTCGCCGGGGCCTTCTCCGCCTACGATTCGACGGACGACGACCCGACGGATAGGTAGGTCCGATGCCGTCTGGATCCTTTGCCGGATATGCGTCGCCGCCGATTCCGCGTCACCGCAGCATGAGATGTTCCGCAAACGGAGGTTTCCGGGACGGATCTCGAAACGGGGAGACGTTGAATATTTGTAGCTTTTGAGGCCACTGGTTATTGTGCTTGGGGACCGGCATTATGGCGGGAGAAGGCCGGTGGCGGATTGGTTAGAAGCCGTCGGCCTTCGGGGCTAGTTGTCGAGCATGGCTTGCCCGTGGCGTTGCCTCATGTTGTACTCGCCTGTATTAATCCAGATCGCGTTGTGCACGATGCGGTCGAGAATCGCGTCGGCGATGGTGTCGACGCCGAGCTGTCGGTGCCATTCCTTGGTCGCCAGCTGCGTGGCGAACGCCGTGCTGACGGTGTCGTACTGGAGCTCCATGAGCTCCAGGAGGAATCGTTTGAATGGTTCGTCGGGCTTGTCGACGAGCCATTCGTCGATCGCGAGCAGGTTGTAGGTGGCGTATTTGCGCACGAGCTTGGGCACTCCTCCCGGCTGGTTCGACGCGACCGTCACCTGCTCGGCTAGGTCCGGCATTCGGACGTAGACCGCGCGGTACCGTGCCCGGCACGCGGATTTCGCCAACGCGCATAGCAGGTGGGATTTGCCCGATCCCGTGGCTCCCTGGAACACGACGTTCAACCGTTGTTCCAGATAGTTCCCGACGTCGAGGCCGGCGATCACGCTCCGGTCGAGCCTGCGTTCCTCCACCAGGTCGATGGTCCTCAGGTCCACCTGGGGGGGGTAGCGCAGACCCGCGCGTTTGACGAGGCGTTGGATCTTGGCGTCCATGTGACCGGAGTGGGCGTTGTCGACCGCAAGCCTGACGACCTCCGTGTGGCTCATGGGCGCCGTCGTTCGCTCGTCGAGCCGTTCGAACGCGTCGAGCAGATCGGATGCGTTCATCCCACGCAATTTGCGTTTGGTCTCGGTGTCGATGATCATCGCGCGTCACCTTCCCCTGTCCGCGTAGTAATCGCCGCCGCGCACCCATCCGGCGTCGTCAACGGCGCCGTCGGGGATCCCGCCCGTGGCGTCCTGGCCGGATTCGAGGATCGGTCTGATGTGCGAATACCGCGGCGAGGCGATCGATCGCAGCGACAGCGAACACGCGTTCTCCAAACGTTGGGCGGAATAGCGTTTCGACAGCCGCAGGATCGCCAGCGCGGGCTCCACGCCCTGCTCGTCGAGGCGTTCCATGGCGAACAGCCTGCCGATCACGGCGGCGCAGCCGGGGCCCATCCGCCGGGCCCATTGCTCGCAACGTTTCCCGTCCCATGGCCTCCACGCGGCTTTGCCGGGCAGGTCGGACTCGTTCGTGGACCACTGGTTGGATGCCGTCGCCGGCAGGAGCCGGTGCGAGCACAACCGCGTGTTCCCATGCCAGACCTCGAGCATGCTCGCGCCGATCCGCAGGTCCACCGTGGAACCGATGCACGCGTACGGGACGGAATACCAATTGCGCGCATACGCGACGTGGCTGTTGGCCTGCACCCTGCGGCGTATACCCGGTCCGCCACCTCGTAAGGCATCGGCGACAACGCGATCAGCAGCGGTTTCCCTCCGATTCGAACACCGACGACCGGGATCCGTCGCGCTTCTGGAACGCACGGGAATTGTATTCCGCCAGCCAGGCGCGTATCGCGGCCCGCAGTTCGTCAAGCGATCCGCACTCGCGGTCGCGCATCGCGCCGACCAGCGCCATCGTGGCGTGCCACACGGTGTTCTCCGCGGACGGCTTGTCCTTCGGCTTCCTCACCCGTCCGGGCAGCACAGCGGCCGAATAGTGCTCGGCCATGCTCCGGTACGCGTCGTTCAACACGATCTCGCCCTCACGTGGATGCTTGATCACGCCGGTCTTCAGGTTGTCGCGCACCAGGCGCGGCGTGGAGCCGCCGAACCATTCGTACATCGCCACATGGGCCCGCAGCCACGAATTCTGCCCCATATCCAGGGTGGGTTCCACGAACGCGTACCGGCTGAACGGCAATACCGCCACGAACAGGTACACGGTCGACGAATCACCGGTGACCGGATCGACGATGCGCATGGTCTTGCCGGCCCAGTCGACCTCGATGGTGCGGCCGGCCTTATGCTCCACCCTGCTTGTCACGCCGAGTCTCGCCACGTACGCGGCGTATAGCTCGCAGAACCTGTCATAACCCATGTGGGGCCTACCCGACTGCCGACATTCGTCCACATACTCGCCGTGCGGAATCCTCAACGTCACGCCGACACGGGCCAACTCCCGGTGGACCTTGCCCCAGTCGGGTTGCTCATACACGCTCCCACGTTCCCCGCGCCCGGGGAACAGCAGCGCGTATACCTCGTCGTCCGGCCTGTTGGCGACGTCATCCCAGCCGATGCCGGCGGCCTTCGCCGCGTCCAGCACGTCGGCCACGCTCCGGCGCGGCATGCCTCGGGACCTTGCGACCGCGCGTCCCGATAACCCTTGTCCATGCAAACGCAGGACCAGTTTCGCCTGTATTTTCCGTACCATTGCCGGCAGCTCCTTTCACCACACGTCCCTCGCATGGTGAAAGGAGCCTAACCAGCCATGGCCTCAAAGCGCAATAACCATGGCCCTGGAACGCAATAACCGTCAAAACCCGTAATGGCCCCCAGCCGCAATAGCAACGGACCACAACGGATCAAATATTCAAACAGTCTCCGACACTCCGGTGGGAAGCATCCCATAACCCGTCCCGCAATCAACGTTCCGAAACCCGATGCCATTGACGGGTAGTGGTATGGTTCCGTCATATGGCGAGCATGATCTACGGGTACGCGAGGGTCAGCACCGGAGACCAGACCGCTAATCTGCAGAGGGACGCGTTGGAGAGGGCCGGGTGCGACCGGATCCTCACCGACGTGGCTTCCGGCGCGAGGACCCACCGTCCCGAACTCGACCATATGCTCGACCTCCTGCGCGAGGGCGACACCGTGGTGGTGTGGAAGCTCGACAGGCTCGGCCGGAGCATGCGGAACCTCGTCGCCTGATGACCACGTTCGACGAGAGGGGAGTGCAGTTCCGCTCCCTGACCGAATCGATCGACATGGGGGCTGCGGACATTTTTTTGGAGATAATCACGCAGCCATTCCTTGGCTTTGACGGTATTGTACCGGGCTCATCCAACCAAGCGACTGTTTGATGCGCTCGTGGTTGTACCAGCGTATGTACTCATCGACCAAGGCGAGCACCTCGTTGCGGGTGTGTTCCTCCCACTTCTCGGGGTAGACCGCCTCGGTCTTCATCCTGCCGAAGAATCCCTCCGCGGCCGCGTTGTCCGGCGAACAGCCCTTCGCGCTCATGGAGCGCGTCAGCCCGAAGCGTTCCATGAGCCCGAGCCATCCGGGCCACCGGTAATGGCATCCACGGTCGGAATGCACCAGGGGACGCACGTTCCCCGGCATCGTCGAGGCCGCTTTCTCCAGCATCCGGTTGGCCAGCTCCGCGTTGGGGCTGAAGCCGGCGGTGTATGCGACGATCTTGCCATCGAAGCAGTCGATCATCGGCGAAAGGTACACCTTCCCGTCCCTGGCCTTGATCCCGGGTGATGTCCGCGGGCCGTTTCTCGTTCGGACGCTCGGCCGTGAAGTCCCGGTCGACGAGATTGGCGGGAGCCGGCGTCGTCTCGCCCTCGTAGGAACTATACCTGCGTCGCTTGGGCACGTGCGCCACGAGCCCTTCCTCCGCCATGATCCTGCGGACCACCTTCTCCGATACGCCGGTCTTGAGCACCGCCTTGATCCTGCGGTACCCGTACCTGCCCTTGGAATCGGCGAACGCCCCGGCCACCTCTGCCCTGAGTCCGGCGTACTTGTCAACGCCGAGCCGGGCGTGGTGGTAGTGGTAGCTGCTGGGCGCGATGGCGAGCAAGCATGTCATCGAGCTGAGCGAATACGCCGGCCTCAACCGGTCGATCAACAGGGTCTTCTCCCTGTTCGACAGGCGCCGCAGGTCGGCGCCGGGGTCTTTTTTTACGACCTCCACCACCTCCCGCATCAACGCGTTCTCCAGCTCCAGCTCCTCGACCCTGCGGCGCAAAGCCTCCGCGTCATCATCATCGGCTGCGGACGGCCGGCGACGGGAGTCAGCGGGCTTATTGCCCTGCGCGGCGTTCCTGTTTTTGGGCTGCAACGCGGCCATGCCGCCCTTGCGGTACGCCCTGACCCAGCCATGCACCGCGCCTACGCTCACGCCGAGCTGTTTGGCGGCCTGCTTCTGCTGCATGCCGCCCAGCACCAGCTCGACTGCCCTTCGCCTGGTCTCCAGTGGGATGATGGGTTTGGCCATATGGCCAGCATACCGGGAATCCATCGCCAGCCAACGCTCCAGGCACTGCCTGGTCGGATAACCCAGATGCTCCACCACCTGGGCCGTCGTCATCGGCGTGGTGAAATACAACCCCACCGCACGCTCTCGTTCCTCAAGACTGAACATACGAAAATCTTTCCGTTCGGTCTCCAAGAAAACGTCCGCAGCCCCCTACCCCGCGTACCATGTACAAGCGCTAAAGGGCGTTACCAATAGCTGTTGCAGTATCTTTTAATATCATTCGATATTGCTGATATTGCAACAAGAAATCTCAATAGAAGATTGCAAAAAAGATTGGCTATCATGCGATATGTGATAGCCAATCTTTTTTGTCTTTTGGGGAATATCAATAGCTATATATCGACAATATATGGCGATAATCCAAGAATAATTGATAATTAGTCGGTGATGTCGGCTTTGTAGAAGTTCACATAGGAACGGCTCGGCGTCGGACCGCGCTGACCCTGATAATGTGAGCCGGTGCCTTGCGAACCGTACGGATGCTCGGCAGAGGAGCTGAGCTGGAAAAAGCACATCTGGCCGATCTTCATGCCAGGCCACAACTTCACCGGCAACGTCGACACATTCGACAATTCCAACGTGATATGACCCTCGAAACCAGGATCGATGAAGCCTGCGGTGGAATGCGTGAGAATACCCAAACGACCCAGCGAGCTCTTGCCCTCCAGGCGGGCGGCAATCGTCGGATCAAGCTTCACATACTCCCACGTGGATCCCAACGCGAACTCACCTGGATGCAGAATCCACGGTTCGCCCGGAGCCACCTCGAACTGCTCGGTCAGTTCTCCCTGATTCTCAGCCGGATCGACATACGTGTACGCATGATTGTTGAACAGGCGGAAGAAACGGTCCAAACGCACGTCAATGGAAGCAGGCTGCACCATTTCCGGGGTCCACGGATCGAGTGAAATATGACCTTCGGCCTGCGCGGCGAGAATGTCGCGATCGGACAGCAGCATTGAAACTCCTTATTGCCAGGCACGCGAATGTGCCGGTATGGCGCTCGCCAACATTCGAACGTTCGCATGGTTGAGCGTGCGAATGCTGGCAATTGCGAAATGATTATTAGCTGGCTCTAGTCTAACGCGGTATCGCTATATCGTGGCCTATATCGGGTTGTAACGATTGCCGTGTGCTTGGTACGCAAAATCCGTTGCATCGGATTTTCTGCAGGTTTTTATACGGGATTCTTTCCGCAGGGTTTCTTACAGGATTCCCGGCGCGATATCGTGTGCTGCAAGCCAGTCGCGCAAATCGCTGAACTCGTTGAGACTGACCGCATGATCGAGTCCACGGTAGCTTTTCGACGTGAGGAACGTATGCTCGTCCAGCCAAGCGGCGGTTGCGAAAAGCTCCGGCATCGGAATCACGGTATCGTTCTTGCCATAGCCGTAGAACACAGGAATATTCAATTCCGCGACATGACTGTCGGCCGGCGCGCTACCGGCGACGATTCCCGGCGCAAGGAAGCCGGAAAGCGAGATTGACGCGGCGTACCGTTCCGGATGGACGCGCAGCAGATGAATCGCCAGCAAACCGCCCTGCGAAAAACCGATCGGCACCACAGCGCGATCTTCGGGAACATAGTGCGCAACCCAATCGTCAATGGCTTGAGCGGCAGCATAAGCGTCGCGATCCAGATCTTCGCCGGACGGTACGCAATCATGGAACCACGAATACGCGCCCTGACCGAAACCGAATTCACCGGAGCCAGCCTCCTGCAGCACGAGCGGCGCGCGCAACGACGCGAAATCGTTGTAGGGAGCCACGTAACGCATCAGGTCGGCCAAATCGGCCTCATTGGAGCCCCAGCCGTGCAGACAGAGGAACAGCGGGCGTCGTGGAGCCGCATTGCCGTCCCCACGCGAATACTGCACGTGCGTGACCTGCAGCGGCTCGCCGAACCGCCCCGGAACCACCTGCGATTCGCGCCCGATCAGACCGGTCGGGGTGTTTGGGTTGCTGGAGTCGTGGGAATCACTGGTCTCGTGCTCGCGTATTTCACTCATGCCTCCAATATACCCGTTCCAGCGGGGCAATCCTCCCAGTCACTGGAAGGATTGGGACGTTGGGCGGCTTGCCAGCGGGGTGATTGTTCCAGTGAGTGGCGGTTTCTGGACTTTGAGTGAGCTGCCAGCGGGCGGATTCTCCCACTGGCTGGAGGAATCTGGACTCTGGATGGCTTGTAAGCGGGATGATTGTTCCAGTGAGTGGAGGTTTTGGGACGTTGGGCGGCTTGCTGGCGGGCAGATGCTCCCACTGACTGGAGGAATCCACCCGTTGAAGGCAAAAAAGAAACCCCGGTGGAGAGAAAACCACCGGGGAGAGAAAGGAGAGAGAAGAAGAAAGGGTTCAATTGTCGGGAACTGCTGTGAGTTCCTGGTCGGCTCTTTTGCTGACATCTCCTATATAAGCAGACGATTCTGAGTACATGTCTGGCGTTTTCTGGGAAATATCTGAGAATCAATTCCCTCATGTCTTAGATTGTGAAATGGCCTCCAGTTGCCGCCTTCCACGCCGTGTTCCGTTTCCACAGTTGTCTCGTCCGCCACGTTCCCACAGTTCGTTCGCAAACAAACTCACGGCGGATCACCGGCTCACGCCAGCTTGCTGATTCCATCAGATCAGTTGGATGCTAGATCTGCGCGTCGGCGTCCACGCTCATCACATACACGTTGCGTCGCAGCTGCTTGGATTGCGCGCGCGTAATGTCACCCGCCTCGTACATGTCTTGGATCACACCCAGCTCGATACCGTAACTTTCGCGCTTCACCTCTTCCGCCTGCGCCTGCGCCTCCGCGCTCGTGCCCACATTCGGGCGCGACCTCAGCGTAGCCTCGCCTCGTCGGTAATCCAACAGCAGTGCCGAGCAATGTTCCGTATTGTACGTGTCGCGGCCCATCTCCTCATACAGGCGGTCGATCACATGTTCGATGGCATCCACCTGCACCGCGCGGGTGTGCGCGAACAGCTCGTCGTCGCTGAACAGCGGGGTAGTGCGGCGAATGCGGCTGTTCACACGCTTCACCACCGTGCCCAAACGCCTCTGCAACGCCCTGAAGCGGCCTTTGACTCGCCAGATGGTGCGTCCGGAATTATGTTCCGTTTCGATATGGCGCAGAGAGCTCATGATCTGGTCGAGCAGGCGCTCGCATGCTTCGATTTCCAGATCGTGCGCTGCCTTGTCGTCGTTCGGCGTCGCCTTGACTTTCGCCAGTCGCGCCTTGACGTATTCCTTCTCCCAGTTGAGCGCGTCGATCTGCAGTTGCATATACCCTTGCGGATCGATTTCTCCGATGCGCTGCTTCAGTCGTGTGATACGTTTCGTATACGAGTCGATGATCATCAGCACCGCACGACGATTGTCGGGTGTGACTCGTCCCGTCAGTTCCTCCACGGTCCGTCGCAGCACTTCGATGGTGATTTCGGTCATTTCCACGGAAGTGTCTTTATTGCGATTCGGCGCCAGCAGCGGCAGCAGGAAGTTGGCGAGCAGCAAGGTTACGACGATCACGCCACCTGCGATGAAGATCAGTTCGTCACGCATGGGGAACCACGCGCCTCCCGTAATGGTGTACGGGATCGTGAACATCAACGACAGGGTGATGGTGCCTTTCGGCCCGCCGAACGTCATGACCGCGGCCGAACGCCAACGTTGCGCCGTCATCTTGCGTCGCTTGCCGGTGACGGTATCTCGCGCGAGACGTAGCATCAATGAAATCCACAGGAATCGCATGATGATTACCACTGCGGAAACCGTAAGAATCGCAACCAGTAGCAGCCAATTGCTGACTTGCGGATCGTCCCAGCTTGCGCTCATCGCATTCGGCAGCAACATGCCAAGCAGAATGAACACCGTGCCGTTGAGCGTGAACGAGAATACCCCCCATACGCTTGACGAAACAATGTTGGTGCGAGCCACATTCGGGCCGATGCCGGTGCGATCGAAACGGATGATCAAACCGGCCGTCACCACCGAAAGAATGCCGGAAACATGCACCGCTTCCGCACCCAAATACAGAATGAACGGCAGGAACAATTCCATCAAAATACGGCTTGTGGTCGTCTCCCAGCCGAAAGATCGCAACGATTCAAATAACAGGTCGGCGACCATGCCTACTGCCAAGCCGAAAATGGCGCCGCCGAAGAATGAGAACACGAACTGTGCGGCCGAATCGCCCACTGTAAACACGCCACTGACGGCCGCCGCGATCGCGAACTGGAAGCCGACGATGCCGGACGCGTCGTTGAATAGCGATTCGCCTTTAAGCACGCTGGTTTGACGTTGCGTAAGCGCGGCTTCCTTGCCGAGCGACGATACGGCGACCGCGTCGGTCGGTCCAAGTGCGGCGCCGAGCGCCAGTGCCGCGGCAAGGGGAATTGCGGGCCATACGGCATGCAGTGCGAAACCAACGGCCACCATGGTTGCGATCGCTAGTCCAATTGCCAATGAAAGCGACAATTTAACGGATTTCAGCAGCTCGCTTTTATCGATTTCATGCGCTTCCAAATACAGCAGCGGCGCGATGAACAGCACCATGAACAGTTCCGGATCGAGCGTGACGTTCGGGAAAAACGGCAATTGCGACGCCAGCGCACCCAACGCGATCTGTACGAGCGGTGTGGAAACCTTGGGAATGAAACGGCTGAGGAATGAAGATAGTACGACGGCGGCGATAATACATACAATCAACTCGAATGCCGCCAACGTGCCTCCTTTTTGCGCGTTTTCTTCAATCCCTTCCAGCCTACCAAGAGGTATTTATGGGCGTGTTTCGTCTTTCGCTTCACGCGAGCGGAACCGTATAGTGTCGGGTATGCAGTGGAGTGACGACATGGAGCTGGCGATTGAATTGGCCCGCGAGGCCGCCGCGGAAGGCGAGGTACCGGTCGGTGCCGTCGTGCTTGACGCTGGGGGAGCGGTGATCGGCAGTGGCCGTAATATGCGCGAGGCGCACGCCGATCCATTGGCGCACGCCGAGGTCAAGGCCATGACGCAGGCCGCTCGGTCGCTTGGTACGTGGAATCTTGCCGATTGCACGTTGATTGTTACCTTGGAGCCGTGCCCGATGTGCGCCGGCGCGTGCCTGCAAACGCATGTCGGACGAATCGTGTTCGGCGCGTGGGATGCCAAGTTGGGTGCATGCGGTTCGATTTGGGACATTCCTCGCGACCCGCATGTCGGTCATGTTCCGGAAGTTATCGGCGGCGTTCGTGAATCGGAATGCGCACGATTGATGACTGATTTTTTCGCTGGAAAACGATAATTGCGATTTTGCAGTCGCAAAAACGTAAGAAATATTGAAATGCCAAGTAAATCTTGGTAAAGATGATTGCGATTTCAACGGTAATGTTTACGTAATAATATTTCTTGCGATTCTATGGTCGCAAGAAATACTTTCCGACAGAAAGAAACACGCTCGGCGACGTCAACAAATGAAGCTTGTCATACCATCGAAGGTGACAATACAAGGCAATCGCAATATGTAAAGGATGCTGCAATGACGCTCATTCAGACCTTCCATGGCAACGCTACCAACGGTACCGAACTCACTGCGGTCTACGCCGAACAGCCAGCCGCAAACGTGGCGTTCGCACTCGTATTCCCCGGCAATGATCTGCCGCGACTCGTGCATTGGGGTCGCCCGCTCGCAGCCCCGGTAACCGTGATCGACATGTTCGACGCGCAAATGCCACAGCGTGTTTCTGGCGCACTCGACTACACCTCATGGCCGAGCGTGCTGCCCACGCAATCCGAATCCTGGATCGGCGCAACCCGCTTTGATGTGCGTCGCGACGGCGTGGAACTGTTCTGCAAGTTCGCAGTCAGCAACATCACCGCCGAAACCGTGGCGGCTGGCAAAACCTACGTCATGGGCGAAAAAGACGGATACCCGAACTGGAGCGTGGCCGACGAACCCAAGCAGACCCCAACCGTCACCGTCACCGCCGAAGACGAGGAACAGCATGTGAAACTCATCTGGACCTGCGAACTCGACGAAACCGGCCTCATCCGCCAGAACGCCGAAGTCGTGAACACCGGCGAAGGCCAGCTCGAAGTCGGCAAGATCGAACTCGCATTCACCGTGCCGGCCGACGCCAACGAAATCCTCACCACCACCGGCCACCATCTGCGCGAACGCTCCCCGCAGCGCCAGGACTTCACCCTCGGCCGCTTCGCCAAAGCATCCATGGCCGGACGCCCAGACTTCGATGCCACCCTGCTGCTCAGCGTCGGCGAAAAAGGCTTCGGCTTCACGCACGGCAACGTCTACTCCGCACACGTGGCATGGAGCGGTAACAGCGTGCTCTCCGCGGAACGCCTGCCATACACCAGCGGCGTGATCGGCGGCGGCGAAGTACTGTTCGGCGGCGAAATCAGCCTCGCCAATGGAGAGTCCTACACCACCCCATGGCTCATCGGCTCCTACGGCGAAGGCCTCAACGAAGTCGCAGCCCGCTTCCACAGCTACATTCGCCGCGTGCACCGCGACTGGCTTGCTGAACACAACATCGCGCCCAAGCCGCGCCCGGTCATTCTCAACACATGGGAAGCCGTCTACTTCAACCACGATTATGACACCCTCACCGCACTCGCCGACAAGGCCGTGGAAAGTGGCGTGGAACGCTTCGTCGTGGACGACGGCTGGTTCGGCTCCCGCCGCGACGACACCTCCGGCCTCGGCGACTGGCAGATCTCGCAGGACGTGTGGCCCGACGGCGACAAGTCGCTCAAGGCGCTCGCCGATTATGTGCATGGCAAGGGACTCGAATTTGGTCTGTGGTTCGAGCCGGAAATGGTCAACCCGGATTCCGACCTGTTCCGCGCGCATCCCGATTGGGTGTTGAAGCCCACCGAAGGCCGTCTGCCCATGCAAGGACGTACCCAGCAGGTCGTGGACCTGACCAATCCGGACGCCTACGACTACATTTACGGCGCAATGGACAAGCTCGTCGGCGAACTCGGCATCGACTACATCAAGTGGGATCACAACAAACTCGTCACCGAAGCTGTCTCCCCACGCACCGGACGCCCGGCAGTGCACCAGCAGACGCTCGCCGTATATCGCATTTTCACTGATCTGAAGGCCGCGCATCCAGGACTTGAAATCGAAAGCTGCTCTTCCGGCGGTGGTCGCGTGGACCTCGGCATCCTCGAAGTGGCCGACCGCATTTGGGGATCCGACTGCGTCGACCCGGTGGAACGCGCCGACATCCAGCGCTACACCTCGTTGCTCGTGCCGCCGGAAATGATCGGCGAACATGTGGGCGCATCCCCGGCGCACTCCACGCACCGCGCCACCACGCAGGAACTGCGTATGGCCATGGCCTTCTTCGGACACATGGGCATCGAATGGAACCTGCTCAAGGAACCGCAGGAAGATATCGACAAGCTCGCCGAATGGGTCGCCGAATTCAAGAAGCATCGCGAATGGTTCGCCGTCGACACAGTCGTGCATTCCGACGCAGCCGATCCGGCAGTGCGCTTGGACGGTGTGGTCATGCCTAACCAAGCGGCCGCCATCTACCGTTTCACCCAGCTCACCACCTCGCAGACCTACCCGGCCGCGCCGGTACGCCTGCCCGGACTCGACCCTGACAAGGTGTATGAGGTGTCGCCGCTTGACGTGAGCCTCGACCTCGCCAAGCAAGACATCGCCAACGGACAGAGCCCGCTCGGCTGGTGGAAGGCCGGAGGCGTGAGGATGACCGGACGCGCGCTCGCCACGTACGGCATCCGCCCGCCGGCACTGCACCCGGCGCAAGCAGTCCTTTTCAAGGCCGTGCTTGCGCCCGTCGAGAGCGCTGAATAAGCCGTAATCGCATAACAAAAATCCTCCCTGAACAAAAGGGAGGATTTTTTGTATTGCAAGACAATCAATCGCAATCAATCAGCCAACATATTGCCGAATTGCCTGTGATGCGGCCGCCTTGGCCCACAAAGCCCAATCGTGGTCGGGAATTTCAAAATCCACTGGCGCGGCCTGGCTATGCCGATACATGTTGATGCCGTTACGCAAGTCGTCAATGCCGAATTTCGCGATGAACGACGATTCTCCGGCGATCATGATTTTGTCTGGCATGGCAAGATTGGCGATGGTCGCCACCAGGGTGCCGAGACGGAAGCAGGTGCGGTTCACCAGATTCGTCGCTTGCGGTTTGTTCGCGCGTGCGTCACGTGCGAAATCGTCGAATGATGCGGGATGTCCGATGATTTGCGAATATTCCGCCGCGATCGAGTTGTCGGACAGGCATTGCGCGCATCCCTTGTGTCCGGAAACACAACGCGGCCCATCCGGATCGACCAGAATATGCCCGACCAAACCGTAACTTTTATCCGGACAGCTTACCAGCTCGCCGTTGAACGTCAACGAATAGCCGACGCCCGCGCCGAACGTCAGCACCGCGAAGCTATCCAATCCAACGCCCGGTCCAAACAGGCAGGCGTCAACCACCAACGAATCGATATCGTTGTAAATTCCGGTAGGCAATCCGGTCGCCTCACGAACCATGACGGAAAGTTCCACGGGCTGCGACCAGTGCATGAACGGTGCGAACGTCACCACGGTACCGTCGACAATATGCCCGCCAAGCGAGATTCCCACAGCGCACGGTTTCGGCCAGCCCGCCATCTCCGCCTCGTCGGAACAGTCGGTCGTCAGTTGTTTGATCAGCGCGACCACGGTCTGCGGGGAAGCGTCTTCGATTTCCAGATCATGACATCCGGTGATGATCTGCCCGATTGCGTTGACCGCAACTGCCGAAATATGCGTCGCGTTGATTTTCATGCCAACGAAAGATCGCGCATTCGCAATCACCTGCAATCCGGTTTGCGGGCGGCCGCGACGTTCCGTATTTTCTTTCTGCACGAAACCTTTCGGCAGTTTGCCGGCCTTGCCGGACGGCATCGGCGTCTCCTCAATCACGCCCGCATAAATCAGATCGCTGGTAATTCGGGAAACAGCACCCTGCGAAAGTCCTAAAATCTGCGCCAACGTAATGCGTGAAATCGGACCATATTTCATGATGCAAGCCGCGACTTTATGGGTATATTCCGAGCCTTCAAACCACTGTGGCAGAGGTGAAACCGCCATCTGAACCATCCTTCGTGCTCCCGTTCGCGCACATCGTGCGTCAAATTACTTTCTCAGAGTAACAAAATCTCGTCGTTTTTGTTTTCCGCCCCGCACAGGCGCGCTGAGTTGGGAATGAAAACCGCCCCCCTCTATAATTCTCAGTAACGGTGGTGTGGTAAGGAAGCCGCTCCACCGTAATAGAGAAAAAATACAAAGGAGTCGAGAATGAAACCTGATTCCACCACTAGTGTAGGTAAATTCAGGAGGATTGTATACCGCGCTCTCACGGCCACATGCGCAATCGCGTTGACGGCCGGCCTTGCAGGTTGCGGCAACAGCACCGCTGGAACCGTCACTTTGGATTTCTTCCAATTCAAAGCCGAAGCAGCGGACTGGTTCACCGCAAAAGCAAAGGAATTTGAGAAAACCCATCCCAGCATCAAAGTCAACGTCAACAATTCGTCCGACGCAACCACTGATTTGCGTACGCGACTCGTGAAAAATCGTGAACCCGACGTCATCACCATCAATGGCGACATTAATTTCGGCATGCTCGCCGAAGCGGGTGTTTTCCACGATTTCACCGACGATGACATCGTCGACGAACTCAATCCAGGCATGGTGAACATCGCCAAGAGCCTTGTACAAACCAACGACGAATCCAAGAAGCGCCTGTACGGCCTGCCGTATGCGGGCAACGCGTCCGGCTACATCATCAACGCTGACGTGTGGGAAGAAGCGGGCGAGGATCCCGACAATCCACCGCAGACGTGGAGCGAATTCATCGACCTGCTGCAACGCTTCAAGAGCAAGGGCATTGTACCGATCGAAGCGAGCACCGCTGATCCGTGGACACTCCAGGCGCCGCTGGCGTCACTCAACTCCACGCTGGTACCGGAATCCGAATATCTTTCCCTCAAAGACGGATCGAAGAAATTCTCCGACCTGTGGGGCACTGTCAGCGATCAGCTGGTCGAGATCTACCAGAACTACACGCAGAAGAATCCGGCCGTCACTTACCAGCAGGCCACGCAGGATCTGGCCGCAGGCAAAGCCGCGATTCTGCCACTCGGCACCTACGCGATTCCGCAGATCCGACTCATCAACAGCGATGCCAACTTGCGTTTTGCGCAAATGCCGGCAACCGACGATGCCAGCGAACAGCAACTCACCGCAGGCGATGACGTGATCCTGACCATGGGCGCACACACCAAGCATGAGAAGGAAGCGCGCGAATTCATCGACTTCCTGATGAACGACGAAAACATCAAGGACTACTCCAAGCAGCAGTCCGCCTTTACCCCCTACAAAGACACGTATGTGGGCGATGAAGCGCTGAACGGCGTGCTTGACTTCTACCAGGCGGGCAAACTGGCCGACTTCTGCGACCATTACGTGCCAGCCAGCATCAACATCGCAGGCTTCCTGCAGACGCTGGTTCAGTCGGGCAACACCGAAAAATTCCTGAACAGCATGCAATCCGAATACGACAAGATCGAAGCCAGAAACTTCAGGTGAGAGGAGGAACGGACATGACTACCGCACATACTGCAAATACTGCGAAGAAATCTGCAAAAACTTCCAAGAATAAGGTTTCGAAATATTCCAAGCGCAAGGTCGATCCGGCATTTTATTGGATGACCGTTCCGGCTGCGATTCTGGTGTCCATCTTCCTGTATTGGCCGTTCCTGCAGGGCGCGGCATACTCGTTCACTAATTCGCAGGGTTACGGTGATTTTAAATTCATCGGATTGAAGAATTATATTGCGATGTTCCAGGATTCTCGCGTCGGTCACGCGTACCTGTTCACTATTCTCATCGCAGTTTTGATTACGCTCGGCACGAATATTCTCGGCATGTTCCTGGCGGTGCTGCTGAATTCGAAAATCGCATTCAAAAATGGATTCCGTGCGATTTTCTTCATTCCGTACACCCTGTCGGTGCTGGTGATCGGCTACGTGTTCAAGTACATTTTCATGACGCCGCTGCCGGCGCTCGGCCAGGCGCTGCATATTGATTGGCTGTCGACGTCGATGATTTCCAATCCGGATTTGGCATGGTTCCCGATTGTGTTCCTGTCGATCTGGCAGGGCGTTGCCTACTCCACACTGCTGTACTTGGCTGGCCTGCAGACCATCGACAACGAGATTTACGAGGCGGCCGCGATCGACGGTGTGAACGCTTGGCAGAACTTCTGGCAGATCACCTTCCCGCTGATTGGCCCGTTCTTCACCATCAACATGGTGTTGAGCCTCAAGAATTCGCTCGGCGCGTTCGACCAGATCATGGCATTGACCAAGGGCGGCCCGGATTCCAAGACCGAAACCGTCTCGTATCTGATCTTCCAGAACGGCCTTGGCAATGGCGAATACTCCTACCAGATGGCGAACGCGGTCACGTTCTTCATCGTGCTGGCAATCCTGGCCTTCGTGCAGCTGAAGTTCTTCAGCGGCAAGGAAAAGGTCTGAGCAAGGGTCTGAAAGTCTGAAGGTAAAGAGGAAATATCATGACTAGCGCAACTGTTGCAAAGACTGCAAAGACTGGCGTTCAAGCGCAAGCAAAGCCGGAGAAAATCCGCAGGGATCATAAGGTCAACTGGTGGCTGACCGCGGTTGTGACGGTGTTGAGCCTTACCGTGCTCGTGCCGTTGTATTTCGCTGTGGTCACCGCGTTGAAGACGCCGGGCGAGGCTGGCACGTTCAGCTTGCCGACCACGTGGGAATGGCATAATTTCGCCGACGCATGGAATAAGGTGAACTATCCGAAGGCCGCACTTAACTCCGCGATCATCACCGTGTGCGCGGTGGTGTTGACGCTGCTGACGAACACGTTCGTCGCGTATGCTGTGGCACGAAATATGGATAAGCGATTCTTCCGCTTCCTGTATTACTTCTTCCTTGCGATGATGTTCGTGCCGTTCACGGTGATCATGCTGCCGGTCGCGAAGGAAATGGGTACGTTGCATCTTGATAATCAGCTTGGTTTGATTATTCTGTACACGATTCTTGGCATCGGCACCAACCTGTTTATTGCGATTGGTTTTATTCGTTCGATTCCGATTTCGTTGGAAGAGGCGGCTCGTATCGACGGTGCTTCCACCTGGCGTATTTTCTGGACAATCATTTTCCCGCTGATGGGTCCGATTAATGCCACGATTGCGATTTTGACCGCACTGTGGGCTTGGAACGACTTCCTGCTGCCGTTGATCACGCTGACTGATCAGAGCAATCAGACGATTCCGCTCGCACAGTACGTGTTCCAAAGCCAGTTCACGTCGAACTATCCGATGGCCTTCGCGTCCTATCTGATGGCCATGGCTCCGGTCCTCATCGTCTACATCTTCGCCCAGAAGTGGGTCGTCGGTGGAGTGATGAGGGGAGCCGTTAAGTGAACAGCCCAGTGGTCTGTTCATAGGCTCTCCCTGAGCGATCCGATAGGCGAGTGAAGGCAGGGACAACGCGGCCGTAGGCCGTCCGTTCAGGAAGTAACACTTCACCGCTCTGAGCGGGACTGGCCTATCCCACTCCCCAGCGCGGGACGTTCCATTTCCCTTTCTGGAACGTCCCGCGTTTTTATTTTTGCGGATTGGTTTTTCGCGTCCGTAAGAAGCGTATTCTTTTCTTGCTTTGCACAACTCGCCGCGGGAAAGAAAGAAAAACAGGGTTGCATACCATAGGGGAGTAGGCAAAATCGATCTTCTGCATGAAGCTGACATGAGCTGGAAACGGGCAGAGTCAGTCACGAAAGATCGAACGAAAATCCAACAAACGTCAAGCAAAGGAGCTCCACGACATGACGAATTTCAATCGTTCCACCCTTCCCGACACCGTGCGTTCCAACGGCGCGACCCCGAACCCGTGGTGGGCCAACGCGGTGGTGTATCAGGTGTATCCTCGTTCCTTCCAAGACACGAACGGCGACGGCATCGGCGATCTGAAGGGCATCACCAGCCGTCTTGACTATCTGGCCGATCTTGGCGTGGACGTGGTGTGGTTGAGCCCGGTCTACAAGTCGCCGCAGGACGACAACGGCTACGACATTTCCGACTATCAGGACATCGATCCGCTGTTCGGCACGCTCGAGGACATGGACGAGCTGCTTGCCGAGGCGCACAAGCGCGGTCTGAAGATCGTGATGGACCTCGTCGTCAATCACACGTCCGACGAGCATGCTTGGTTCCAGGCTTCCCGCGACAAGGACGATCCGCATGCCGACTGGTATTGGTGGCGTCCAGCCAGGCCGGGGCATGAGCCGGGCACTCCGGGTGCCGAGCCGAACCAGTGGGGTTCCTATTTCGGCGGTTCCGCTTGGGAGTACGATCCGAAGCGCGGCGAGTATTTCTTCCACCAGTATTCCAAGAAGCAGCCGGATTTGAATTGGGAGAATCCGGAAGTGCGCAAGGCCGTCTACAAGATGATGAATTGGTGGATGGATCGCGGCATTGACGGCTTCCGTATGGATGTGATCACGCAGGTTTCGAAGACTGTTGATAAGAACGGCAAGCTGCCGGGAGAAGACGGCTGCGAGATTGAGGATTATCCGGTTGGTGAGGAAGGCTATTCCAGCCCGTTCCCATGGTGCTCCGACGGTCCGCGCATCGACGAGTTCCTTGCCGAAATGCGCCGCGAAGTGTTCGAAGGCCGCGAAGGCTACATGAACGTCGGCGAAGCGCCGGGCATCACTCCGGCACGCAACGAGCATGTCACCGATCCGAAGAACGGCGAACTTGACATGCTGTTCCTCTTCGACCACGTGGGCATCGACCAGGAAGGTTCCAAGTGGAACACCGTGCCGTTCGAAGTCAAGAATCTGCGCGCCCGCCTCGCCGACCAGCAGGAGGCCGTGAGGGACGCCGGCTGGGCCAGCCTGTTCTTCTGCAACCATGATCAGCCGCGCGTCGTCTCCCGTTGGGGCAATGACACGGACCGTGAGTCGCGCGAGCTGAGCGCCAAGGCGTTCGGCATGCTGCTGCACATGCACCGCGGCACCCCTTACATTTACGAGGGCGAAGAGCTGGGCATGACCAACGCACACTTCACCACGCTCGAGCAGTATCGCGACCTGGAATCCATCAACGCCTACCGCCAGCGCGTGGAAGAAGCAAAATGCCAGTCCGCAGAATCGATGATGGCGGCGCTCGCGCTCATCGGCCGCGACAACGCACGCACGCCGATGCAGTGGGATGCTTCCAGGTATGCAGGTTTCACCGCGCCGGACGCGGCGACGGAACCGTGGATCGGTGTCAATCCGAATCATGTCGAGATCAACGCAGCCGAGGAATTCGACGATCCCGGATCCGTGTACAGCTTCTACAAGAAGCTCATCGCCATGCGTCACAACAACGCGACCATCGCGACGGGCGAATGGAATCTGGTCGCGGCAGACAGCGAGCAGGTGTATTCCTTCACCCGTACCAGCGGCGACGACACGATTCTCGTCATCGTCAATCTCACTGATAGGACGGCGCAGGTGCCTGCTGAGGTCGCGCAACTGCTTGAGGATGGCGTGGGCGAGTCGCAGGTACTGCTCAGCACCTATGATGCCGTGCATAGCGTAAAGTCGGTCGCTCGCGGCGAGCTCGCTCGCTGGGAGGGGGTCGTGATCCAGCTCTGATCGATCTTTCCTATAAACTCTCTGCAAAGCGTTCGTGCGATTCATCACGGGATCGTACGAACGCTTTTTCTTTATTTGTATTGTGATTTATCAGATTATGTATTGCGATTATTCCTGATTGCTTGTGATTACTTTTCGCAAGCAATCTCACTTTTCATCGCGAAAGCCGCATGATAAGGCAGTTTCGGCAGACGTACGCTTACAATAACGCTCATGGAACAAAACGAGGTTCTCAAAGCATTGCAGCGCGATCACGCAGCTGAACTGAAACTAGCCGCCGAACGACTCAAGGGCACTGCGCGCCACACGGCAATCATTCCGTCCAAGGTGCTGTCCGACATGACCGGACATGAGATTCTGCTCAAGCCTGAGAATCTCCAGGTCACCGGATCGTTCAAGATTCGCGGCGCCTACAACAAGATCGCATCCCTGAGTGATGAGCAGCTGGCTCGCGGCATTGTCACCGCTTCCGCGGGCAACCATGCGCAGGGCGTGGCCTATGCGGCTCGCGAACGTGGTGCGAAGGCAACGATCTGCATGCCGCAGATCACTCCGCCGCTGAAGGTTGACGCCACCAAGGCGTACGGCGCAGACGTGGTGCTGTACGGCGAGGTGTTCGACGAATCCGCAGCCCGCGCCCAGGAATTGAGCGACACCGAAGGCATGATCTACGTGCCGCCATTCGACGATTACGAGGTGCTGTGTGGTCAGGGCACCATCGGCCTTGAAATCCTCGAAGACGTGCCGAACGTCACCGACGTGGTCGTGCCGCTGGGCGGTGGCGGTCTTGGTGCCGGTGTGGCGCTCGCCATCAAGACGTTCAAGCCGGAAGTGCGCGTGATCGGCGCGATTCCGGAGGGTAGCCCAGCATGGAAGAATTCGCTGGCCGCAGGTCATGTGGTTGCCGCCGACCAGGTGCGCACGTCCGCCGAGGGCGTCGCCGTGAAGCGTCCGGGCGATCTCACGTTCGCGCTGCTCAACGAATTCCTTGACGACATCGTCACCGTGACCGAGCGTGACATCAACGAGATGATCCTGCTCATGCTCGAAAAGCACAAGCTGGTGGTTGAGGCTGCCGGCGCTGTGTCTCTGGCTGCGCTCGAGCACCTCAACCTGCGCTCGCGCAAGTTCGCTGAGGCGAAGGGTCCGCATGTGGTGGTGCCGATCATGTCTGGCGGTAATGAAGACACTGTGTCCATTGGCGCTGTGATTCAGAAGGGTATGATCACGCGTGGCCGCATCATGCATTTCGAGGTCGAGCTGCCCGATACCCCGGGACAGCTGGTGAAGGTCGCCACATTGCTGGCCGAGCAGCGTGCGAACGTTATCGCGCTGGATCACGACCAGTTCAAGGCGTCCAGTCATTACGCGAATGCCGTGGCTTTGGGCGTGACGGTTGAAACGAATGGTCCCGACCACATTGATCGTGTGCTCGAGGCATTGCGGGAAGCCGGTTTCCAGCCGAAGCGCATTTACTGATTTCAGTGCCGTTTTTCAGTATTTGATAACCAATAAGGGTCTTGGAAAGCCTTGCGATGATTTCTGATTGTCGCAAAGCAATCCAAGACCCTTTTGTTGTTTATATTGCTTGACTAGCCGTTACGTCATTCGGATTTTTGTCGTTGAAAAATTCGGATTTTGGTAACGACCAACCAAAACCGGTGTAATTCCAACGATTTGTGCCGGTACTGCAAGACGTACGAGAAAACGTATTTACTGTGCGGCTTACTGCTCGGCGGTGATGGTTTCGTCGACGAGCTGCGGCAGGGCGACGGCGATATCGTCGTGGATAAGCCGGTCGGCCAACCGATCGTATTGCGTGCGTCCCATGTTCATAATGGTGATCGGCACGCCCGCCTCTGCGGCTATGGGCACGATGCTTGCCGCGGGCATGACTTCCAGCGTGGATCCGATGACCCACAGTTCGTCGGCCTGCGTTGCGAGTCGATATGATTTTTCGAGCGCGCCGTCCGGCAGCGCCTCGCCGAAGTAGACCACGTCGGTTTTGATGAGTCCGTTGCATGGCATGTTGCCGCTGTAGGGCAGTCTGCGATGGCAGTGCGGATCGGGTTCGTTGTCGAGATTCGCCATGATGTCGGCGGTGTCATATTTTGCATGGCACTTCATGCAGTGCGAGGTACCGATGGTGCCATGCAGATTGACGATGACGTCGCTGCTATTGCCGGCTTTTTCGTGCAGCGCGTCGAAATTCTGTGTGGCGAGCAGTGTTAGCAGTCCAGCCTGTTCCAGTTTGACGAGCGCTTTATGTGCGGTGCCCGGCTGTGCGGTCCACACGGGTGATTCCTTCTGCCAACGCCAGGAATACTTGCGATCTTCCTCGTGGCAAAGGAATGCTTCGATGTCATACACTTTCGTTTGTTCAGGGTGCTTAGTCCAGACGCCGTCCGGTCCACGGAAGTCGGGAATACCTGCGGACGTGGAAATCCCCGCCCCCGTCAATACTGCGATCTTTTTGCTCATATCTTAGGTATAGCCGCACGACGTAACTTCTGATGTTTCACGTGAAACAGGGAACATCGGGCAATCAAATTCGAGAAAAGCAATCTTAATAATCATGCATGGAAAGGAATGAGAGGTGCATTATGACTACTGATATTGCACAAAACATTGCAGATGATGGCGCTGATGCGGCCGAGACTGCCGAAACGACCGAGACGGTTACGGCGATCGGGGCAATCGATATCGAATCGATGGTGGCGCCGCCGTCGCCGACACAGCTTGCCCCGATTCCGACGCCGCGAGCAGACTAAGTTCTTCCCGCACACTGATGAGTTTCCGGAAGGCTGCCAAGTGATTTCCGACTTGGACCAGGATGATTTCGGATATCCCGTGAATATCGAGCAGGTTACATACGTGACCCGTCAGCTGGCTGATGGCAGCAGTGTTGATTTGCCGATGTGGGTGTTCACGCCTGGCGTTGACAATATGCCCGAGGGCGCAATGCCGGAAGGTGGTTGGCCGGTGATTGTGTTTGTGCGCGGTTCGGCATTCCACGAGCAGAATGTGACCGATTACTCGAATTATTTCGTGCGTATTGCCGAGCAGGGGTATGTGGTGGCTGCGCTGAAGTATCGTCACAGCGATATTGCGCCGTTCCCCGCGCAGATGCAGGATTGCAAGACTGCGGTGCGTTTCATGCGCAAGAATGCCGAACGCTTCCATTGCAACAAGGATCGTATTGCGCTGTGGGGCGATTCTTCGGGCGGTCATACGGTGTTGATGGCTGGGTTCACTGGCAATCGCGCGCCTGATACGGATGCCTATGCCGAGGAAAGCGCCGAAGTGAACGCGATCGTGGATTGGCATGGCCCTACTGATTTCGCGAAGATGAACTTTTATCCGAGTTCGCAGAACCACAGTGATCCGCAGTGCCCGGAAGGTGTGGTGATTGGTGGCGGTGACGTGCTTGAACATCCGGATTTGAGCGCCCAGGCTTCGCCTATGACTTATCTGAGTGCCGATATGCCCACTCCGTCAACGCTGATCATGCATGGTGGCCGCGATCAGTTGGTGCCGTTCAATCAGAGTTGTCGCCTGTATGCCACGTTGAAAGCGCTTGGCAAGGATGTGACGTTCTACAAGCTCGATAACGCCTGCCATGCCTGTTACGGATTCCGTAGCGCTCGCGCGTTGCGTTTGGTGTTCGATTGGCTTTCCGATCGTCTGTGACTTGCTGTGATGCGCTGTTGATCTGCTGATTGCCGTGTTGTTGCGTTGCGTGACACGCGGCAATCAGCTTTTTCTGACGATTTTTGGGTTGTGTTGGAGTTGGTTTTGCGATTTATGGTGTAAGAAAGACGGATTTCGACACGCCGACGCTTTCCAGTGTTTGCAAGGGTTCGCGTCTTGTCTTGTCA
>ERZ791909.728-NODE-728-length-25877-cov-30.543451_pt1 | contig 25877 bp, 30 predicted proteins | sample MGYA00510143_ERZ791909 | MGnify/ENA primary metagenome ERZ791909 (study PRJEB30046, sample SAMN00792093) | human gut metagenome | study: EMG produced TPA metagenomics assembly of the A metagenome-wide association study of gut microbiota in type 2... | reverse complement strand
CCTTTTCCCAATGTCTGCGGGCGGTGTCCCCCAGCAGACATTGGGTAAAGGTGGGCTCTGTCACCTTACCGGTGTACTCTGCCGCCATCACCGCATACCAGCGGCCTGCGGCCTGCACCGGGCGGTCGGCCACAAGGGCAAAGCCGTGCTGCCACAGCCAGCGGCGCAGCTCACTGTGCCGGGTGGCGGGCACCATGACAAGGCGCGGCCCGCCCACAGCGGACACCCACGGCGCTTTCTCAATGATCTCCCATGTGGTCTGCGCCGACACGCCCGCCAGCACGATGCTGCCCACCTCCCCGGCAGACAACACAGAAAGACCGTCGCCGAGCCGAAGCTCAGCGCGGTCCAGACAACCTGCATTTTCCAGCGTCTGTTTTGCCTTGGCCAGCGGGCCGGGGCGCAGGTCTGCCCCGATGACCTTCGGGTACTTACCCGAAGCCGCCAGCACCGCCGTCAGCTTGCCGTGGTCACAGCCGATATCCGCCACCGGCTGTCCCGGGCGCACCAGCTGGGCCGCAGCGGTCAGACGCGCATCCAGTGTGGGCAGCACTCAAGCCTTCTTGGCTGCCAGATGGGTGTTCAGCTTCTCCAGCAGCTCATCGCAGTTCACGCCGTGCACTTCGCAGGCTTCCTCGATGGTCTCCCCGCGGGAAGCCGGGCAGCCCAGACAGTGCATCCCGATCTCCATAAAGTAGGGTGCGGTGGTCTGGTCCATATCCAGAATGTCGCCGATGATGGTATCGCGGGTCACCTGCTTGGGTGCGGTGTGTGCCTCTTTTTTGAGCATATTGAAAATATCAAACATGATAGCTTTTCCTTTCTGTTTTGGGTGAGATACAGTATAACCTACTGTTCCTCTATACTATACCCCAAACCGGGGCAGTTTTGCAAGAGCCTTGGGGAAATCCGCTTACCCCTCCGCCTGATAGTCCTTTTCCAGCGAGAAGCCGCGTCCGCTCACCTCGGTAACATGGCTCACGATCATAAAACAGGTGGGGTCGATGGCGTGGGCCAGCTTTTCCAGCCTTGGCAGCTGCCGGTTGGAGACCACGCTCAGCAGCACCGACTCCGGCTCCCGCAGGTAGCCGCCCTCGCCGTGCAGGATGGTCACGCCGCGGTCCAGCTGCGCAAAAATAGCGGCGCAGATCTCGTCGGACTTGGCGCTGATGATCTTTACCTCGGTGCGGGTGGTGCCCAGCATGAGCACCTTGTCCAGCACGACCGTGTAGATAATGGCCATCACCACGCCGTACAGGGACTGCCGCACCGGACTGAAGGCCGCCTGCGCCGCCAGAATGATAAAGTCGAAAACCATCATGGTGCTGGACACCGGCAGGTGGAACCACTTGTTCAGCACCAGCGGGGGGATATCCATACCGCCGGTGGAAGCACCGGCGCGGATGGTGATGCCCAGCGAGATGCCGATGCCAAAGCCTGCGAATACGGTGTTCAGCACCAGATCATCGGTCAGTACAAGATTGCCCAGCAAGCGCTCCCACAGCGCCATAAAAAAGGGACTGAGCACCGTGCTTGCCATAGTATTCAGGGCAAAGCGGCGGCCCAGCACCCACCAGCCCAGCAGCAGCATGGCCACGTTGACCACGAACAGCACTGCAGACACCGGCAGTCCGGTGACCTTGTTGAACGCCAGTGCGATACCGGTAGCACCGCCGGTGATAAGGCCGGAGGGCATCAGAAATAATACCACAGTCAGCGCATACATCGCGTTGCCCACCACGATGGACAGTGCGTTGAAGAGCTGCTGTTGCTTGTGTGTTAATTGCGTCATCTTCATCTTCCTTTGTTTATCGTTGAAGTATCCTCTACTATGATAACGAAAATATCCGCATTTATCAAGCCTTCGGCGATAAATGCGGATATCGGGTTCAATTTTTAAGGGGTCAAAGGGCAGCTTCCGGCTGGGCTTCGTCCTCTTCCATCAGCCGCAGACCGGCGGTATCGGTCACCGGCAGCGAGAACACGATGGTGCCCGCCTTGGGGTTTGCCCCCTCCATAATGGCCTTCATGATGGTGTTTTTCTGGCTGGTGCGGCTGACGATGAGCACCAGCTCCTTTTCGTTCACCAGTTCCACGCCCAGAAAGGCAGCTGCACCCTCCATGCCGGTGCCCTTTGCGTGGATCACCGTGCCGCCGCCTGCACCGGCGGTGCGGGCAGCATCCATAATGGAGCCGGTGTAGCCCTGATTTGCCACCACCAGCAGCAGTTCGTAGCGGGTATCCTTCAAGGTGCTCTCCTCCTTCCATGTAAGGGGCTGGTGCTCGGTGAGGAACATCAGCGCCCGTTTGCCGCCGATGCTGCTCAGCGGCACAATGAACGCAATGCCGGTGCCCGGCACATCGATCTGCATTTTGCGGCGCAGATCCTTCTGGATCTTCTGCCAGCTCTCTGCCGTTACCACGGCCAGCAGCACCGCTTTTTCGGTCTTTTCCAGCCCAAGGGTGGAAAGCGTCTCCTGCACCGCCGTGCCGGAGCCTACGGTGCGCATACTTACCGTTACGCCGTGGCTTTTGTACAGCTGCAAAAAGCCGTCGGTAGAGCGGCGGTCGGTGATGGTGATCATCAAAAACAAACTGCTCACGTTCTCCCTCCTTTACAGCTCGATAATGGCGTCATCCGGCAGGTCTGCAAACACGGTGGCAAGCACCGCAGCGGACTGCGCCGTCCGTGCCTTGCGGGTGCGCAGCTGCGCCACCAGACCCATCATCTGCACGGTGATGAGCGGGGTCATGGCGACCATCGCCACCACGCCGAAAGCATCGGTGACGATGTTGCCGCCCACCGCCACGCAGGCACCCTGCGCCAGCGGCAGCAGGAAGGTTGCGGTCATGGGGCCGGAGGCCACACCGCCCGCGTCAAATGCGATGGCGGTGAAGAGCTTTGGCACCACAAAGGAGATGCTGATGGCGAACACATAGCCCGGCACAAGGAACCACAGGATGGAGATGCCGGTCAGCACCCGCACCATGGCAAGCCCCACCGAGATGGACACGCCTGCGGAAAGCGCCAGACCCATGGCCTGCGCCGAGATGGCACCGTCGGTCACCTCTTCCACCTGCTTGTTCAGCACATAGACCGCAGGCTCGGCCTTGACGATGAAGTAGCCGATAAGCATCCCGATGGGGATGAGCGCCCAGCGCATCCCACCGCCTGTCAGCACCTGACCCAGATAGTTACCGGCGGGCATAAAGCCCACGTTTGCGCCGGTCAGAAAGAGTACAAGGCCGATATAGGTATACACAAGGCCCACGCCGATGCGCCCCAGCGTGCGGCGGTCCAGCCGCAGGGCGATCAGCTGAAATGCCCCAAACATCAGCACGATGGGCAGCAGCGAGCGGGCGATCTCGGCCAGATAGGTGGGCAGACCCTCCCGGAACAGCTGCCACAGCTCCACCGAGTCTGCCACCTCCGGCAGAACAGGCGGGATGTAGGTGCTGTCCGCTGCGCGGAACGCGATGCCCAGCGTCAGCACTGCCAGAATGGGGCCGATGGAGCACATGGCCACCAGACCAAAGCTGTCGTCTGCCGCATGGCGGTCGCTGCGGATCGCAGAAACGCCCACGCCCAGCGCCATGATAAAGGGCACGGTCATGGGGCCGGTGGTCACGCCGCCGGAGTCAAACGCCACGGCAAGGAACTCCTTGGGCACAAAGGCCGCCAGCAGAAAGATGAGCCCATAGAACAGCACCAGCAGCTTTGGCAGTGCAACGCCGATAAGCATACGCAGGAAGGCAAAGACCAGAAACAGGCCCACGCCCGCCGCCACCGAAAGGATCAGCGTGCCGCTGGGGATGGAGGGTACCTGATCTGCCAGCACCTGCAAGTCCGGCTCCGAGATGGTGATAAGGAAGCCCAGCAAAAAGCCGAGCACAAGGATGAGGGGCAGCTTGCGGCTGCGGGTGATGACTGCACCCACCCGCTCGCCCATGGGGGTCATGCTCATCTCTGCACCCAGAGTAAAGAACATGATACCCACCACGATCATGGCAGCGCCCAGCAAAAAGCACAGCAGGATGCTGGGCGATACCGGTGCTACCGAGAAGCAGAGCACCAGCACAATGGCCACAATGGGCAGCACCGCCTGCAGCGCCTCCAAAAGCTTTTCCCGCAGCTTGGGGAGCGATCGTCTGAGAATGATGTCCACCGCCTTTCGTCTGTATCCTGTTTGTACACTTTTGTACAAGATATATTTATAGTATACGGATTCCGGGGGATGCCGTCAACCGCAGAAGGAAAAAACTTGAGCAAGTTCCATAAATTGTAAAAAACATTCCATAAAAAGGGGTTCTGAAAAGCCTGCGGCTTTTCGGAACCCCAAAATTAAAATAATTATTTTTACGCCTTTTTCGGCTTCAGCCAGCCGTCCACAGCGGCTACCAGCGCCTTGCCCCGGCGGCCCAGCAGGCGGGGCAGCAGCACCCGCGCCATGGCCCATACGCCCGCAAAGTTGTACAGGATGATAACCAGCGTGATCAGCCCCGTCCACAGCCCGTACAGCGGCGGCTCTGCCAACAGCACAAAGGCCTCAAACACCAGCACAGCGGCGTTTGCCAGCACCCGCGCCGGGTGGACGCGCATCCCGATCATGCGGCGGGCGTCCACCGCACGCAGGGTAAACACCAGCGCAAGGCCAAGGAAGGACGCATAGGTCGCGCCAACAGGTCCCCACAGCTTGATGAAGAAATAGTTCATGATGCAGTTGCTGATGGCACCCGCCATCATGGTGACCATGCTGCGCTGCGACTTTTTGGTCACAACGTACACGCTGTTCATAAACTGGTTGAAGCAGCTGCAAGTAGAAGCCAGCACCAAAAACGGCACAAAGTGCCATGCGTAGTAATAGTTGGACTTCATGACGTGCATCACCGGGCGGCACAGCCAGATAATGCCCGCCGCACAGCAGAACAGCACGCTGGAATAGGTGCGGAAGATCTGGGTAAAGAACCGCGCACGCCCTTCCTCCTCGGTGACGGCGGAAAGCTGCCACGCATCGTAGAAGATCAGACCCAGCGTGGTCAGAATGGTGGGCAGGAAGTAGCCGGTGGAAAGCAGGCCGCTCCATGCGTTGCCGGTGCGCCCATCCAGCCCTTCGCACATCTCGCGCACAAAGAACAGGTCGGAAGCATTGATGATCCAGAAGCTGATCTGTGCTGGGATCATGGGCAGCGAGAAGTTGAGCATCTGCCGCCACAGCTTTTTGTTGATGCCCTTCAGCTCCACATAGTTCCACAGCTTGCCGGTGAACAGCAAGAACAGCACGCTGGTCAGGTCACCGCTGATGATGGCCAGCAGGTAGCCGTTGGCGCCCCACTTGAAGCCCACCAGATACAGCACATAAAACGCCATGGTAGCCACGGTGCACAGCACACCGTCCACCGCCACCAGCTTGTTCCACTGGCGGCTGCGCACGAACTGGGTGCACAGGGTGCGCAAGCAGCTCATGAGCACATAAATGTAGATCAGCAGCCCATACTGCGCCATATCCGGCAAAAACTGGGTGATGGGCCAGCACAGCACCAGAATGCCAAAGCCGCCCAGAATGGTCAACAGGCCGTTGGTAAACACCTGTTTTTCGCTGTTGCCCTTGTCCAGACCAAAGCGGATGATGGCGTTGGACATGCCCATGGACACAAAGGGGATGAGCAGGTTTGCGTACTGGCTCAGGATCTTGGACAGACCCAGATCCGAGATCTCCGCCATGGCGTAGGTCAGAAAGGGCTGTACGATCAAAGTGAGCAGCTTGGACGAAAAGCTGGAGATTGCAAAGATCAAAGTATTGCCGGCAAGCTTGGAATATTTATCGCCGGTCTTTTTTTCGTTTTCCAAGGGAATTTCCCTCCGTTTTTACGATAGATTATCTTTTCAGCAGCTCCCGCCGGGCTTTCCAGTCCGGCAGCAGCTTTTCCACTTCTGCCCAGAAAGCCGGGCTGTGGTTCAGCTGCAAAAAGTGGCAGTACTCGTGTACTACCACATAGATCTGCGCCGCAGGGGGCTGGTTATACAGCTGCAAGGCAAAGGTGATCTGCCGCTTAGCCGGGCAGCACACGCCCCAGCAGCTTGTCATGCTGCGCACTTTCAGGATGGGCTTCTGCCCGCCCAGCACCCCGGCAAAGGCCGGGTAGACCTTATCGCTCATGGCGGTAAAGTAGGCCAGCGCCGTGGCTTTATCCGGCAGGTCGGCGTTGTCCTTGTTGAGCTTGGCAATGTTCTTCACCCGGGTATCCCGGATCCACTGGGCGTTTTGCAGCACAAAACGGTCAGCCTGCTCCAGACTGGCCGTCAGGGGGATGCTTACCATCACGGTGCCGTTGCTGCGCACCCGCAGATGCAGCTGCTTTACCTTTTTGCGCACCAGCTCGTACTGAATGCCCTCCACGCTGCGCAGCTGGGCGCACGGCTTTGCCGGCATTTCAGGCCTTGCTCCGCATCAGGCGGCCAAGGGGCAGCTGCGCCAGCACCACGGCGGCAAACAGCAGCACGCAGCCGGTAGATTCCCGGAAGGAGAGGTTCTGGTGCAGCAGCAGCCAGCCGCCCAGGGCGCTGAACACGCTTTCCAGACACATGATCAGGCTGGCCACGGCGGGGTTCAGGTCGCGCTGACCCAGAATCTGCAGGGTGTAGGCCACGCCGCTGGACATCACGCCGCAGTACAGGATGGGCCCGGCGTAGGTGACAAACTCTGCCATGGCAGGCTGCTCGAACAGCAGCGCCGCCACGGTGCTTTCCACCGACACCACAAAAAACTCCACAAGGCTCAGGCGCACGCCGTCCATCTGCGGGGAGAAATGATCCACCGCCATGATCTGGAAGCTGAACAGCACCGCGCACAAAAGCAGCAGCCCGTCGCTGCTCTGGATGCTGCCAAAGCCGTCCTTCATGCACAGCAGATACAGCCCCACCACGGCAATGGCCATGCTCACCCACAGCTGCGCGCTGCCCTTGCGGCCCAGAAACAGGCCGAACACCGGCACCAGCACCACATACATGGCGGTCAGGAAGCCCGCCTTTGCGGTGGAGGGGTCCAGCGTGATACCCAGCTGCTGCGCCGCGCTTGCCAGAAACAGCAGCGTGCCGCACACAAGCCCGGCTTTCAGCAGCAGCTTGCGCTCTGCCGCCGTTTTGGGCTTGCCGTCCGGCCTGCCCTGCCGGTGGTGCAAGGCGTCAAATGCCTTGACCGTGGGGATCAGCACCAGCACCGCCATCCAGCTGCGCCCTGCCAGAAAGGAGAACGCGCCCATGCCGGAGCCGGCGCTCTGCGCCACAAAGGCTGTGCCCCAGATCAGGGCGCACAGCATCAGCAGCATTGAATTTTTCGTCTGGTTCGTCATCCGGCAATGCCCTCCACCTTCATCAGGCCGTACAGGTAGTACCGACTGGAATCATAGGAGATGGTCACACGGTACTGCGCCGCCGGGTCCAGCCCGGAAATGGTGCAGCGGTAGTCGGTGCCATCGGTCTTGATATAGTAGGTGCTGTCCGGCACATACTCTGCGCCGCCGTCCACCTTTTTCCACAGTGCTACCTTGAACTTCTGGGTGCCCTCGGCGGTGCCGCAGGCCATAATGTTCAAACTGCCGCCCGGCACGGTAAAGTAGCCGGTGTTGCGGCTCCAGATGCCGTTGAACACCGCGTACAGGCAGCCGTCTGCGGTGGCGGTGGCATACTTTGCCGAGGCATCCGCAATGCCCTGAATGATCAGCGGGTCGGTGGTGGCTTCCGCCCAGCGGGTGGTGTCCTCCTCCTGCACTTCCTCGGAGTGGCCTGTCACCTTCTGCGCCACCTTTTTCAGGGTCTCCTTGCAGCCGGTCAGGCTAAGCACCATCACCGCCGCCAGCAGCAATGCCAAAAGCTGTTTTTTCATCTTCATAGCTTTCCTCATAGAAACAAAGAAACTTTTCTTTTTCGTGCGTCTCTGCCAACGGGCAGATACAGGGTAAGTATACCGCATTTTGCCGCTCTGCACAAGATACCTGTATTTATTTTGTGCGGTTTGCCGCCTGTTTCTGCACAAATTTTCACCCATTCAGCGCCCGCAGCGCTGCACACTCGGCCTCGGCCAGTGCGGGTGCCTCCGGCCCGAACAGACTGCCGTAGCGGTACAGTGCCCAGCCGCCCGCCGCCTGCTGCCGTAAGTCCTTTACCTGCACCGCCAGCGCACTGCCGGTGCTCCAGCCGGATACGCTGTCCGGGTTCGCGCCGCCGTCCCCGGTGCCCACCCGGTATGCGCCCAGCCCGAAATACAGCGCCACATCCCCCGCCCGGGGATAGCTAAGCCACGCCGGGACGATGTTTTCAAAGGCAAAGCGGGTGCTTCCGGATTGCAAGGTAAAGCCGTAGCCCCAGTACACCTGTGGGCAGAGGTAGTCGATGACCTTTTCCTCCCCGCCCGCCGCCAGCCATGCGGTCACATCGCTGTACTGCTGGTCGAGGTCGTTGTCCGGGTTGCCCTGCGGGCTGATACCGAACCGCAGGGTGGGGTCTGCCGCCTTCACGGTGCGGTGCACCTTCGCCACCAGCGCGGTAACGTTCTGCCGCCGCCACGCGGCAAGGTCGGCTGCGCCGCTTGCCGCAAACTGCACCGCGTCCACGGCGGCATCGGTGGTGGGGTAAAAGTAATCGTCAAAGTGGATGCCGTCCACCGGGTAGTTCTGCAAAAGCTCTGCCACCCCCTGCACCACATAGTCTGCGGCGGCGGGCACGGCGGGGTTCAGGTACAGCCCCTCCCCGGCGGTGCACAGCCAGTCCGGGTGGGTGTTGGCCAGATTATTCTCTGCCAGATTCGGCGGCATCGCCGCCGAGGAGCGCAGGCGGTAGGGGTTGACCCACGCCTCCACCCCGATGCCCCGGCGGTGCGCCTCGGTCAGAAAGACATCCAGCGGGTCAAAGCCGGGGTCCTTGCCCTGCACCCCGGTGCACAGATGGCTCCACGGGAACAAACTGCTGCGGTACAGCGCATCCCCGAAGGGGCGCACCTGCGCCAACACGGTGTTCAGTCCAAGCCCGGCGCAGTTGTCCAGCAGCTGCGCCGCCCCGGCGCGGAAGGTGTCCTCGGTGGAGAAATCCAGCAGCGCCCAGTCCAGATAACTCACCCACACCGCCCGCCACTCCCCGGCGGGCAGGGCGGGGTTAGGTGCCGGGGGCGTATCCTGCCCGGAGGCAGCAGTGTGGTCTGCATCGCTTTTCTGCCGCAGGTACCACCCCGCCAACCCGCAGGCGGCAACGCCCGCCCCGGCCAGAAAGGCTCTGCGGCCAAAGCGGCGTTTTGCCTTGGCTTTAGACGTCCTGCGGCGCTGGGTCACAGGGTCTCCTCCTGTGTCTTATACAGGGTAAGCCCTGCCCAGCCCCGGGCGCAGGTCAGCAGCACGAACAGGATATTCGTCCAGAAGGCAAGGCCGCTCATGCCCGCGTACTTGGTCAGCATCCAGAACACCAGCCGCAGCACCTCGGCGGCGCTCACCAGCTGCAACTGCCGCTGGATGGGCTTGCCGCGCTCGTACTCCGTTGCCAGCAAGGCAGGCCACACCAGCGCCGAGCAGATATCCCCCGCCCAGCCGCTGGCACCCAGCTTGCTGAGCATCAGCACCACGAACACGCCGGTGTAGTTGCGCTTTTCCCTTGCCGGTGCACCCTTCTGCGCCGCCAGAAACAGCACCGCGATGCCGGTAAGGCAGAACACGATCATTTCCAGCCCGGAAAAATCCATCCCGCCCAGCACGGCAAAGCCGCCCAGCATGGACACCGCCGCTGCAGCCAGCAAAAAGAAATACCATGTCTTGCGTGTAAATTTAAGCTTCATGAAGCCCTCCTCCGGGCGTTTGCGCCCGGCTTGCAGAAAAATTTAAAAAAGAATTGTAAATATTATAGCACAAACCCCCGCAGGTTGTGTTACAATAAGGAAAACTCTTTTGGGGAGGGTCTTTCCATGAACGCTGTCGTTTCCGTCTGTCTTTTAGCCTGTGCGCTGGGCATCATCGTGTATCTGCTCTCCCGGCGGGAGACAACCCGTCGCAACCAGTACGGCCCCGCCGGCCTGTCCGAGTTCCGCACCGGCCTTGCGCTGGACGAGTGCTTTGACCGTCTGGACTCCCGCAGCGACTCAGACCTTTTTGCCTACGAGTGCCGCCGGGAGAATGACGGCAGCTTTCTGCTGCACCTGACGCTGCACCAGCCCAGCCAGCAGCCGCTGGACACTTTGTACACCCTGCGGCTGGACCCCGGCCGCCAGACCGTGGTGACTTTGATCTTTATCCGGGAGGCCTTTGGCTACAAGGAGCCGCTGTTCCCGCCTGCCATGCTGGACGAATTTATGCTGCAAAAGCTGGATGCCCACCGCACCAAATGATTTTTGCGGAAAATGCTTTCCTTTTTGCGCGGTTTTTGTTATACTAAGGTGTGTCTGAAAACAAAGAAAATGACGAGTATTTCGCAAGCACAAGCGGGATTTAAGGCAAATAGCCGCAGGAATCCTTTGTGGATTTCAAGGCTGTTTAACGCAAAAGCCAGCTGTGCTTGTAGAAATAGGCTAAATTTTCGACTTTTCAGATACACCCCAGTGCGTGTTGCAGCAATGCAGCACCCATACGGGCCAGTAGCTCAGCTGGTCAGAGCTGGCGGCTCATAACCGCCAGACCTTACCGTTTCTACCTTTTTCAAACAGCGTTTTTCCGTTGTTTTTTGGTTTGCGAGTGGCTTGAAAATCGGACTTGGGTATTTTCTGGGTACGAAAGCCACTTTACAGATCTTTGAAACAACGTCATAAGGGCCAGTAGTTCAGTGGTTAGAACTCCCCGCTCATAACGGGGTTATCGCGGGTTCAAGTCCTGCCTGGCCCACCAAAAAAGCACGAAGGTTCCGGCCTTCGTGCTTCTTTTTTGCTCATTCGTACAGCTCCTTGCTCATCTGGTTGCGAATTTCTTTGCGCCGCTTGTCATAGACCTGCGTGTAAATTGCAAGGGTGGTACTGGGCTGTGCGTGTCCGGCTTCTGCGGCTACTGTCGCAACGCCGATCTCCGGGTTGGACAAGAGGATGCTCACAAAAGTGTGCCGGAACATATGAGGATGCAGCCCTTCAATGCCTGCCCGCTGTCCGATCCTGCGAACCAGTGCGCCATAGCTGTCCGGGTTGATCGGAAACCCATGGTCGTTGCAGATCACGAAGTCCGTTCCCCGAAGGGCAAGGAGCGAGGGAGCATACTTGGAACTTTTCTTATCAAGGCTTTTCTGCCAACTCCCTCCCATCAATTTTTTCTGGGACTTCCAATACTTATAATATTCTTTGAGGAAGTCCATGTACTCCGGTGCAACGTCCACATCGCGGATGTTGCTTTCCTTTGTAGTAGTCAACTGGTAGCCGTAATCTTTGAATACCAGAAGCGATTTAGAAATATGTATGGTGCATTCTTCAAAGTTGACATCTTTCCATGTCAGTCCAGCCAGTTCGCCACGGCGCACACCAGAATTGAGCAGGGACAGAACGATCACCTGTTCCAACATGGAACTTTCCTTCAAGGTGTCCTGAAGCTGTTTGATCTGGTGCTTCTTAATAGTGTCTACTGACCTGCTCCGGCTTCCCAGTGCAGGAATTTTGTGCATGGGATTCTTCACACCGTAATTTTCATCCGCATATTCCAATGTAGAACGAATGAACAGAGCGTATTCTCTCATGCTCTTTCTGGTCATAGGTTTTGCAATGGTTTCCACATCAAAAGCATCGTCCACATTACAGCCCAGCGCAATCGCCACCTGTTCTGCTGTTTTAATATCGACTGTTTCGCTACGAAATGCCTTTTCGATGGTTTTTGCACCGCAATCGCATCTCCGAGACAACTTCGGGCAAGATTCTTTTTTCATCTCCAGCCCACGCTGATTGATAACAGCATGGGTGCGGCATCGTGCGCCGCCAATTTCGATCTGTTCCAGAACCCAATCACAATCCACCTTTTTGATGGAATCAACGGGCTTCTGTGCAAACTCAGGGAATTGCTGAATCTTCCGTAAGTAGTTTTCCTTGCCCCTCGTTGTGTTCGCCTTATTACGATGGCTGTCATAATCGCCCTCTAAGCGAGCAGAAGGAGCAAGTCTTGCCTTTTTGGATTCTATGTACTCCTGCGCCACTACTGCAAAGGTCTTTCCTCCGTTGCTGGCTTCTTTATCGGCCTTTTCCTGTTCCAGCCGCTCAAATTCGGCAGCGGCGGCTTTCGCAGCAGCGTTGCGCGCACGAGCATTTTTCAGTTCGGTGGGGTCAAAATCGAACCGGCCATAACGGCGTTCGATTTTGCCGTTCACCAGAACATTTGCGATGAGCTTATAATAACGAGGTTTCTTTTTGGGTTCTCTCAATTCAAACGATGCCATATATTTACCGTCCTTTCTATGTGGTGGTTATCTCTGTCACGATGAGTATAGCAGTTCGGGCGGTTAATTTTTAGGATGTCGCAGTTTATGCCCGCATCCTTGACAATCACAAAGTTGTCGTTCCACCGTTGAAGTAGTCGGCCATCTTTCCGAGGTTGATATACCATTTGATGCCCGACTGAAATGCCATGCCCGGCACTTCCCGGCAAAGGCGGCGGATGTAATATTCAGGCAAGCCCATACGCTGACTTGCCTGCTTGATGCTGACGATCTGCGGCAGGACAACTGCTTCGCTCTGGATCTCCGGCGACACCATCACTTTTTCATTCATCGGCATTCCTCCTGTCCCATTCATTGATTTCCAAACTGTTCATCAGGGCTTCTTCGATCCGGCGCATTTCATGCCGTGTAGTCTGCCCTAGGAAGCGCTGTATGCGGCTTTTGTCTATCGTGAATATCTGCTCCAGTTGAACCACAGACGGCTTCTCAAAGGCTGTATTGTGGGCTATCAGAACATGTGTGGGCTGGTATCTCTTTTTCTCGGTGCGGGAAGTCACTGTCGCCACGATAAGGGTAGGCGCATAGCGGTTTCCTACGTCGTTTTGCAGAACCACCACAGGGCGGGTGCCGCCCTGCTCGGAGCCGATGTGCGGCTCCATGTCTGCATAGTAAATGTCCCCTCTGAGGTATTTCCAGTTTCTTGGTATGATAGCGATCAGACCTCCTATCCTTCTATATGTAGCAAAAGCCGCCCGTTTACGGCAGGCGGCTCTTGCTAGAAAAAGGAGTATGCCTAGAAAGGCAAGAATGTTACTGCTTGATGGGAAGATTGAAGCGGCGGCTGGCACCGTTGTAGGTGCGCAGGATCAGCATCATATATTTGTAGCTGACCGTGCCGCTCAGAGATTTCTCGTCGTTTACCAACGTCATGGGATGAACAGTGTGCAGCCGCTTGACCAGACGCTCCGGGTCATACTCGCCCTGATACAGAGCCACAAAGCGAACCATGCCCTGCAGGATGCCGGAGCGGAGGGAATCGGGGTCACCCTCCCAGCCCTTTGCCAGCATGGTCAGGGCTTCTTTGTAGAGGTCTGCGCCGTAGGTCTTGTACTCCTTGAAAGCCGTGCGGATGCAGATGATCTTCCACGGGGCACGGTAGCTGTCCAGACCGAGCTGCAGACCGGTGCTTTCGGTGGCTTTCACGAATGCGAGAGATTCCGGGTCTTTGCCCACCAAAGCGGCGCGTAGTTCTGCACCAGCGGTCAGCGGCGTGGAAACGCCCGTCTGCCGGGAAAACAGCATGGCCTCTTCTTCCTCTGTCAGTCCCTCATACACCTTGCAGATGATCGGAAGATCCTGCCCGCCGTTCATTGCCCGACGGGTCACGATGGTATGCTGACCGTCAAAGACGAAGTAGTGACCGTCCCGATAGCTGACCTTGGGCGGGTTGGCGATCAGTTCGGTGAACTCCGCCGACATCTTTTCGACATTCGGGATGTTCAGCTTGCGCTGATATTCCGCAGGGATTTCGAGAAAGGCACTGTTGATGACCTTTTCTTCGTAAGGCCGCTGAGCGAAAAGAGCTTCGATGATGGCTTCATCGGTGATTTCGGGCATGATCTCAGGCATGGTGTTGACGCAGTTCATATTCTTCATAGCAGTTCCTCCATCTTATCTTCCAGATTTTTCAGGTAGTCTCTCAATTTCTGAATCGTTCGTCCTACGGATGCACGGTTCTCTGCATCGGACAGAATGTCGGGATATTCCCGGAAAACGCTTTCCCAGCGGCGCATCATACTGTTGGCGGCTCCCGATACTTCGCAAAGCATCGCAGTCCCATCGGCAAGTCGTTTGGGTACATAGCGGCTGTTTGCGATTTCAAGAATCTGCTGACGGTCGATTTTCAACGGTTCATTCACTCTTTGTGGAAAAGTCTGCTCCTGCGGAGCCGGAGTGTGAACCAGTTCTTCGTCCGTGGATTCTTCCTCGGATGTACTGGCATTGGGCATCGGTGCAGCTACGGCTGGGGGAGCTTTCTGCTTTTGTGCAGGCGGTTTTTGGGGCTTCGGCTTGCAAATCTCAGCCACCAATGCCGGACGTTCTTCGGGAGGGGCACGGGCAACAGATGCAATCTCGGCGGCGGTCGGCTTGACCTCGCCGGAAAGCACTTTCTGGCGTGTGCCGGGAACAGCTTCTTCGGCAACATCCACACCTTTTGCAAAATGTTCAGCCCTTCGTACAAAGCTGTCTGTCGTATTCGTTTCACGAGCGATTCGTTCACGAGTCTTTTCGGGTTTTATCAGGTGGTCAAAATGACCACCTGATTTTGCCGCAGGGCTTTTTCGATCACCGCCATTAACGCATTTTTCGGCTTCATACTGTTTCCCGATAAGGTACTTCTTCTGTTCCGGGGTGAGATTGCGCCGCCCCAGCTGATTCTTGCAAATCCAGATGATGGCTTCATAGCGGTTTGCAAACTCCGTTTCGTGAACGGTGAACGGGATTTCCGGGTGCTTCTTGGCGATGATGAAACGGTTGTGTCCGTCCACGATCAGCCCCTCCCACACGATGATGGGATTGATGATGCGTCCATCCCGCAGGATGTTGGCTTCCAGCTGGTTCAGTTCTTCAAAGGTAAGCGGCGGGATCTTGCCCTGAAACTCTGGGTCGATCTTAAGCGCAGATAAGTTCATCATCGAACCGTCCTTTCTTCGTGTAGGTGGATTTCGGGCTGGTGGGCTGGATGTAGTAGTCGTAGCCGAAGCTGGTCTGGCAGTAGGTGCAAGGCTCCTTGGTGAGCTGATAGGGGTCTGCACGGCGGACACGGATGCCACGGGTGTTCCGAAAGGCATTCAGGCAGCGGGGGCAGAGGGTGGTCAGGGTCGATTCATCGGTCTTGTGGGTAAAAGTACGGCTCATAATCATTTCCTCCGTTTCGTATGGGTGAGTGTTCGGTATGGAAAAAGCCCGCCGCCAAGGTTCAAAAGAATCCCCGGTGGTGGGCTTTGAAGTTTTGTTTTAAGTTTTTCCAACCTATTTGTCCTCGACGCCCGTTGGATTTGGAATGCACCTCGGTAAGTGGGGACTTGCACCCACACTCCACATTGGCTTCTTCAGCCACCCCGTCTTCTTTATGACCGGGCCGCGAGTTACGGAAGTTTCATTATTTTGTCCGAGGGAATGATATTCAATTTTCAAGGTACGGCTTCCAGCTTTGAGCTTCTCCCCGCCTGGGGTGTTGCCCTTGCTGTGACCATAGTGTACCTGAAAACTGAACGCATTTTTAGGAAGTAATAGTTCCGCTTTTTTCGCCAAAAACCGGAACTATCACTTCCGGTTTTCCACGAAAATCGACGTCAAATCAAATGTTTTTAATTTACAAGTTCTAAAAAAGAAATTTTGATATTTTTCAAAGAAAAAAGCCCTTCCAGATGGCGGCTCATACAAGCCGACCATCCAGAAGGGCTATTCTATAAAGATTATAAATCGTCTGCAATCGCATCTAAACTGCGTGCAAGGCGGTGCAATTTAGCGCAGAGCTTTTTCCTCAGCTGTTCTTCTTTTTCTGAGGGTGTCTTTCCCACAATCAAATAGTCAAGTGTCGTATTGAAGGTTTCCATGATTTCAACCAAAAGGTCAATCGATGGAGCTTCTTCCCCTCGTTCAATGTTACGAAGATGGCGGTCGCTGATGTTCAGCTTGATAGCCAATTCTTCTTGCGTCAGTCCCTTGGTTTTACGCAGTTGCTGAATGCGTTTTCCTGCGGAGTAAGAATCAAAGTACATAAGCCAGCCCTCCGACCACAGTGCAACGCAGTCGCAAGCTGCGCCATAAGGTCGGAGCGCAAAGATACAGTCGGCGGCGAACCAAGTTCTGGTTGCCGGGGCTCAGTTGGTACTCAATCAATCTCCTTTTCATAGTTCTTCGTCCTTTCTTTGTCGATGATGGCAAGGCGGGCGGAGCATGGAAAATGCACGATGCACTCTCCATGATAGTAAAAGGGATAAATCCCTATTGCTATCCATGATAAAAAAGAAATACGGCTGTTTACGGCATGGTACTCAGCAAATGAACGACTGCTTCTTTTTGCTCTGGACGCAACGCAGACCATTTTTCAAGCATTTCTGCCTGTTCATGAGTAAGTACAACAGCTTCCCGTTCGCCGGATTCAACCACTGAGAAAAATTCTGTCAATGTGATTCCGAATGCATCACAGATTTTCAGAAGCGTCGGTACAGTAGGGACGATGTTCTTTCTGTACCATGAGGAAATGGTAGTTGGCTTGATTCCGGCGTGAGATGCCAAATCATAATTCGACCAGTGCCGAGCTTCACGGTAAGATGTTATCGTGTCCAAGACATTTTTCACCGAAAAGCCTCCTCTGCCGTAAAACTTGCGCTCATTATACCGTAGAAAAAGAAAAATTATAATCCTTTTAGACGTACATTTGCGACGACTTTCGGGCATACCGAACAAGATTTGCATTGGCAGTTGAAAACGGCTCAGGTTACCTATTGCAATTCTGACTATTTGGAAATATACTTGTAAGTATCAAATTATTTCACTGTATGGGAGGACATTATCATGGCAAGACCCAAGGGAAGCAAGAATAAGACCTGTGCTGTAAAATCCACTGTTGATTATGTAGCCGTCGTTGCAGAAAAGACTGCTGAAAAGGAAAAAATCGAATCTGAGGTCGCTGTATTGATTGCCAACATTGACGATCTGAAGGCACAGTTGAAAACGAAAAAAGACGAGCTGAAAGCAGCTACCAAAGACCTGACTAAGGCTGAAGCCAAGAAAGCTGCTATCGAGAAAAAAGCTGCTGAAGAAGCCAAAAAGGGCGAAGCCGAAGATGTTCTGAAAAAGCTGCTTGCCAACGGTATGACCGCCGAAGAAATCCTTGCCAAGCTCCAGTGATTGCAATATGGGCGCAAGAAAGTTGGCATGAAGGTAAAACTGCTTCCAGTAATACGTTATAAATAACAAGAACGCTCATCAGTTTTAGGCTGATGAGCGTTCTTTCATTCCTCGGCTATACCAAGATACTTGTCGATTTCTATGATGCCCTCCCCGCTGACCTCAACCAGATCCTCAAAGGGCACCACGGTGTCGCGCACCTGCAAAGTGCGGAACACTGGGTCGATGCGGTCTGCTTTTCCGGTCAGGGTGATGTAGTTGCCCACTGCGGGAATCTCCGGGTGGGCGGTATCCTCTTTGAAATACCGCACTGTGATGGTCATGCCCTTGGTGACCTGCATCAGCCGATCGGACAGAGCCGACATTTCTTCCTCGGTCAAAATGCGCTTGGTCACTCGCTCGGTGCGCTGCTTTTCTGCGGCAAGCTGCTCATCATAACCACGCAAGGCTGCAAAGGGAGAGAAAATCTTTGCCCGGTTCTGTAAAGTCATGCGGGGGTGCTTGCGAAGAGATTCTTCGGTCTGGGGGCGTTCCATCTCTATGATGTCCCCATACTTTTGGGCAGTCTCTTGTCCGATCTTGCTATTTTTGTAGTTTTCCATCCGAACCTCCCGCGCTGTGCCCGCCGATCTGCGCGTTGCGCTGGCGCATGGTGGCACCTTCCTCGTAGCTGCTGGCTTTCAGCACGGCGTTTTTGCCGTACTTGTTCTTGATGCCCAACATGGCTTGCTGGAGTTTTTTCTCCTTTTCCAGCTTCTTGGTGTCGGTAAAAAAGTCCACCTGATAGATGCCCTCGTCCGGGGTGACCTTGTTGGCGTTAAGGGTGATGCGCCGCACCGTCAGTGCTGGATTAGTGATGCGCTCAAACAGCTTTGCGCTTTCGTTGATGATGGTGCTGCCTAGATTGGTAGGAGCGTCGAACCGGACGGTGCCGTGTGCCGCTTTGGGGATGATTCTGCCGTAGCGGTCGGTCTGGGTCAAGCCACGGTAGCCGCCCTTGTCCACGTTCTCCCGGTCGTAGCCCACCTCCAAGGTGATGGATTCCGTCACCAGCTTCTTTTCGGTGAGCCGGAACATCAAGATCTCTGCCATCTCCCGGACGATGAGCTTGGCTTTGTCGTTGGGGTAAGGGCAGGTCAGCACCTGCCCCTCGCTGATGCTGTTGGTGCTGGGCTTGTAGCTTTTGATCTGCTCCATGCCACAGGGTTCATAGCCCCATGCGTGGTCGATGAGAATTTCTGCATCCACGCCGAAAATCTCATACAGACGATCTTCTCCATGGATGGAGAACCGTGCCAAGTCCCCCATGGTGTAGATGCCATGAGCTTCCAGCCGCTTGACAGTTCCGGGACCGGTCATCCAGAAATCCGTCAGGGGTCTGTGGTTCCACAGCAGATACCGGTAGGACTGCTCGTCCAGTTCCGCAATGCGGACACCATCTTTGTCTGCCGGGATGTGCTTTGCCACAATGTCCATCGCCAATTTTGCAAGGTAGAGGTTTGTGCCGATGCCTGCCGTTGCGGTGATGCCGGTGTTGTACAGCACCTCCCGCACCATGGTCATGGCAAGCTCATGGGCGCTCATGTGGTAATAGGGCAGATAGCCCGTCACATCAATGAAAACCTCGTCGATGGAGTAGGGGTAGATATCCGCCGGGGACACATATTTGAGGTAGGTCTTGTAGATCTGGGTGGAAACGTCCAGATATCGCTGCATCCGGGGCGGCGCAACAATATAGCTCAGCCCCAGCGCCGGGTCTGCGTTCAGGGCGTTGGCATCGAAAGAGGTGCTGGCAAAGCGGTACTTGCCATCCTCTCCCCGGACTGCCTTTTGCTGCCGGATGGCAGTTTGCAGCCGCTGAGCGTTGACCTCTTTCACCCGCTGGACGGCTTCAAATAGCCGCGCTCTGCCGGGTATCTTGTAAGCTTTTAAGGAGGGCGACACTGCAAGGCAGATGGTCTTTTCCGTCCGGGAAGCATCTGCTACCACCAGATTGGTAGTCAGCGGATCAAGATGGCGGTCAACGCATTCCACCGAAGCGTAGAAACTTTTGAGGTCGATTGCGAGATAGGTGCGCTTTTTGCCGTCCATCGTCCTGTCCTTTCCGTGTGCTTATCAGACCTCCACGAACCATCGCCCGAAGCGGCTGGGAAACATTCGGTCCGCACGTTCAAAAAACAAATGCCGCTCTTGTCCTTTAATGATTACAGTATAACAGTCCCCCGGCAGGTCGGCAATGGTAGATGCTGGGCGAAAGTCCCGCACCTGCTCGATGGGATACGTCCGACCATCGCCCCATGTGATTTGCCGGGGCTGCATATAGCCAGTTGCGTCAAAATCAGAGTTCACCTTCACATAGACCTTTTCTGTTTTACGGCGGCAGTTCCGATTCATTCCTCACAGCTCCTTTGCAAATGTCACAACTATTTATCTTATTATAATAAATCTTTACGCTGTTTTCAAGAGAAAACACAACAATTGTTAGCGATGCAAAAAAAAACAGCTATATTTCAGTGTGAAGCCTGAATATAGCTGTTTTTTTTATTTATGGATGATTTAATTGTTCTCCTCAAAGTTCTCAACCTGCTCCATGACCTTTTTGAAAACTTCGGGGCTGTACTGTGGAGGATAGCCGTTTTTTACAAGGCAGATCTTGATCTCCAGCTTCAACTGATTGCGGACGTTCTGATTGTTCAACCAGTCAGCAAACGAAGATTTGGTGTCGATAATCTCTTTGACCTTTTGCGCCAGAGCCTTGCACTTGTCGTTGATGACAGCACACCGTCAACCTCTTTATCGGTTCCGTATTCAAAATCATATTGGTCCCGCAGGGCAAGGAGAATAAAGATAAAGAAAGGAATTTTTTTGTTTAACTATTCTCACTATTATTTGATTTGGTGATTTTTTTCTTCTTTGGAGAAACCAGTTTGTGACCGGAATAAATGGACATACCCATACAAAGCAATGAAGAATAGGCAAAGTATTTATGCGCAGTCATAGATTTTTTGATTCCAGAATAAATGCATCCCAACATACAGAAAAGTGCGCCTAAGGCCCAGTATTTATGTGATTTCATGATTTGATACCTCCTTTGATTTAACTGATTCAATTATAACGTTTTTTTACGAAAATGCAAGCATTACCGGGAACGCTTTCATGTGGATGCTGTGACTGCCGCTACGGTCATGATCGGTGGGCATTACGAACAAGGCTCACATGTAGCATTCGACTCCGAATATCAGCCGGCACACATATGAGGACGGAAAATGTAGCAGCTTAAAAAAAATTGCTTTTTTCTGCTCAAAGTGCTACAATCGGAATATACCGAATACAAAGGTAGGAAAGCTCCCATGCAAGGAATGTGACTTCGTCACAGAAGAAAATCATAGATTTGCTACAATAAAAGCAGAAAAGCAGGAAGGAGTATCCACCATGAAAGAAACGAAATACGCAGGAACTCAAACCGAAAAAAACCTGATGGCTGCCTTTGCCGGTGAGTCCGAGGCGCGCAACAAGTACACCTATTTTGCATCCAAGGCCAAGAAGGAAGGCTATGAGCAGATCGCGGCACTGTTCCTCAAAACCGCTGATAATGAGAAGGAACACGCCAAGCTGTGGTTCAAAGAGCTGAACGGCATTGGCGACACCGCCGAAAACCTTCTCTCCGCCGCTGAGGGCGAGAACTACGAGTGGACGGATATGTACGACGGCTTTGCCAAAACAGCCGATGAGGAAGGCTTCCATGAGCTGGCCCAGCGTTTCCGCCTGGTAGCCGCCATTGAAAAGCACCACGAGGAGCGCTACCGTGCCCTGCTGCACAATGTGGAGATGGCGGAGGTCTTCGCCAAGAGCGAGGTCAAGGTGTGGGAGTGCCGCAACTGCGGTCACATCGTCGTGGGCGAGAAGGCCCCGGAGGTTTGCCCCACCTGCAACCATCCCCAGAGCTATTTTGAAATTCACGCAGAAAACTATTAAAGAAAGAAAAGGAGAATTATCATGGAGCAGAAGTTTTACATTTGCAAGCATTGCGGCAACATCATTGCCAAAGTTAAGGACGTAGGCGTCCCTGTCGTCTGCTGCGGTGAGCCGATGAGCGAGATCGTTCCCGGCACCACCGACGCCGCCGTGGAGAAGCACGTCCCTGTCTGGACGGTGGAAAACGGCATCGTCCATGTCAAGGTCGGCTCCGTAGAGCACCCCATGCTGCCGGAGCACTACATCGAATGGGTATCTCTCCAGACCAAGCAGGGCAATCAGCGTAAGGAACTGCATCCCGGCGAAAAGCCGGAGGTCTGCTTCGCTCTCTGTGAGGGCGATGAGGTCGAGGCGGTCTACGCCTACTGCAACCTCCACAGCCTTTGGAAAGCGTGACCGCTCCGCACATGGAACTTGATGTATTAGGCTTGCTTGGTGCCTGCTCCTATGCTCTGGATTGCGTAGAGGCGGAACTGGTTCATGTGACAACGTTCCACGCCAAGCGCGTGGCGTATATGAGTGTGTGTACGGCCGAACAGTTTGGCGTTTCCGGCGAAGCACTGCAGGATCTTGCCGTCTGTGCCCTATTGCACGACAATGCTCTGACGCAGTATCTGCACGAAGAATTTAGTGGTGATAGCTCTGCCGCGGAATGTTTGCCGGAGCTGCCGCATCTCGGCGCTCACTGCGTTATGGGCGAGGAGAACATATCCGCGCTTCCGTTTCATACAAATGTAGAAAATATCATCCTTTACCACCACGAAAACGCGGATGGCAGCGGCCCCTTCGGAAAAACATGGCAGGAGATCCCGCTGGGTGCCCGTATTATCCGTCTGTGCGATCTGCTGGATGCTTTCTGCCGCGCCGATGTCTTTACGCCGGATGTGTGGGAGCGTGCGAACGCATTCCTTACTCGGGTACGCGGCAGGATCGTGGATGAGGAATGCGCGGACGCGTTTCTTCGCGCTTTTTCAGAACAGCATTTTTGCTCTCTTGGCGGCAGGGGGCTGGAGGAGCGCCTGTGGGGCAAGGTGCCGCGTACCAAGCAGCAGCTTGATTTTGCGCAGGTAAAAGCTCTGGCGAAATTCTTTGCGAAAATTGTAGACTACAAATCGCCCTTTACCAGTACACATTCTCTGGGTGTGGCCGACGATGCGGAATGTCTGGCCCGGTTTATGGGATTTGACGAGGACACCGCCCAGAAAATGTATCTTGCCGGCGCACTCCATGACATCGGAAAGGTAGCGATAGGCAATGAAATACTGGAAAAGCCGGGACGCCTGACCGACAGCGAATATGCGGAAATGAAGCATCACGCTGCCTATACATATTACGTCCTATCGGAAGTCCAGGACTTTGCGGAGCTGCGCGATTGGGCCGCGTTTCATCACGAGCATCTGGATGGAACAGGGTATCCCTTTGGAAAAAACGAGTCCGAGTTAAATACGCAGGAGCGTATCATGGCTTGCGTGGATATTTATCAGGCCCTGACCGAAAATCGTCCTTACAAAGCTGGAATTTCTCACGAAAAAGCCTGCTCTATTCTTCTGGATATGGCTGAAAAGGGCTGGTTGGATCGGGCGATCATCGAACAGGTGAACGCTTGCTTTGCCTGAATAACGAGATAGGCGAAAGCTGTGAAGCGGTACGTGAACTGCCGCTTCACAGCTTTTTCTGTTGCCGCGAAAATTTTTGTAATGTGACCTTGTTACAGAAAGGCAGGGCGGAGTTTACTATGATAGGGCCATCACAAAGAACAAAGGAAAGAGGGAACCGATATGAAAATCAAGCTCAATTCCGATCAGGAGGTCGTGGACACCATCCGTGAGGGTCTCAAGCGCACCAGCGGGTACTGCCCCTGCCGCGTGGAGCGCACGGAGAAAAACGCCGGCACCCTCAAGGTGGGCAAGGTCAATGTGGACGAGCAGATGGAGCTGGCGATGCGTTTTCAGGTATCCAGCATCCCGATGCTGGTCGTATTCAAGGATGGAAAGGCCGTTGCCAAATCGGTGGGCTATCGGCCTAAGTCGGAGATTGCCGCAATGGTGGAGGGCGCAAGATGAAAGTTGTGATCGTAGGCGGTGTGGCGGGCGGTGCTTCTGCCGCTGCCCGCATCCGCCGTTTGGATGAACACGCCCAGATCATCATGATCGAGCGCAGCGGCTATGTGTCCTATGCCAACTGCGGTCTGCCGTATTATGTGGGCGGTGTGATCAAGGAGCAAGAAGAACTGACGCTGCAAACTCCGGAGAGCTTCTGGGACCGCTTTCGCATTGATGTGCGGGTACGGCAGGAAGTAACTGCGATCAATCCCACAGAGAAAACCGTCACCGTTCACGCATTGGATAGTGGAAAGGTCTACACGGAAACCTATGACAAACTGCTCCTCGCACCCGGCGCAAAGCCGACGGTTCCTGCGCTTTCCGGCGTCAGCAGTGAGCGTGTTTTCACGCTGCGCACCGTGGAGGATACCCTCCGCATTAGGCACTTTGTAGAGGATCAGAAGCCGAAAAGCGCTGTTTTGGCTGGCGGCGGCTTTATCGGTCTGGAAATGGCGGAAAACCTTACAGGAATGGGCGTTTCTGTCACCATCGTTCAGCGACCCAATCAGCTATTAGCACCACTGGATGCGGACATGGCGAGCTTTGTCCATGCGGAAATGCGCAGACACGGCGTGACTCTGCGGTTGGGTGAAACCGTCACCGGATTCCGGCAGGACGGAGATTCCGTGCTGACGCTGCTGGAGGAAAGTGAGCCGCTGCGCTCCGACATGGTGCTGCTGGCCATCGGCGTCACGCCGGACACCCATCTGGCAAAAGAGGCCGGACTTGAGCTGGGCATCCGGGGCAGCATCGCTGTCAACGAGCGGATGGAAACCTCCGTGCCGGACATCTATGCTGTGGGCGATGCCGTAGAGGTCACCCATTTTGTAACCGGGCAGAAAGCGTTGATTTCGCTGGCGGGACCCGCCAACAAGCAGGGACGCATTGCCGCTGACAATATCTGCGGCGGCAACAGCCACTTTACCGGCTCTCAGGGTTCGTCTGTTCTGAAACTGTTTGGCTTGACCGCGGCCTCCACGGGTATCAATGAAAAGGCAGCGCAGGCAGCAGGAATCGCTTACGACAAAGTCGTACTTTTCCTGGCATCCCACGCTGCCTATTATCCCGGCGCACGGTCAATGGCAATGAAAGTACTGTATGAAAAAGAAAGCCTGCGGCTGCTCGGTGCGCAGATTGTTGGCGGCGAGGGCGTGGACAAGCGTATTGATGTACTGGCAACGGCCATTCGCGCAAAAATGAAAGCTTTGGAACTGACGGAACTTGACCTTTCCTATGCGCCGCCCTATTCCTCTGCCAAGGATCCGGTCAATATGGCCGGTTTTATGATCGAGGATTTGGAGAGCGGGAAAGTGCAGCAGTTCCATTGGAATGATGTTGAGGACTTGCCCTGCGATGGCAGTGCGACGCTGCTGGACGTCCGTATGGAAGGCGAATATCGGCGTGGGCACTTGAATGGATTCCGCAGTATTCCACTGGACGATCTGCGGGAGCACTTGGACGAGTTAGAGCGGGACAAGCCTATCTATGTGAATTGCCAGACTGGGCTTCGCAGTTATCTGGCCTGTCGCCTTTTGACGCAGTATGGTTTCAGCTGTTCCCATCTCTCCGGCGGATACAGTTTTTATCAGGTCGTAACACAAGAGCAGCAGACAGCGCGGAGCGCCTATCCCTGCGGAATGGAGAAACTATGAGTGAAAATTTATTTGGCTTGACGGTTGCGGCAGATAAAGACTTAGATGATCTGCAGTGCCAGCGCCTTTTAAGCGAAAATCGCAGGTATCAGGAAGTCATGCTGCAATACCGATGTGCGCTGAAAGCACTGGAAAGCAGGTTGGAAATTCTAAATGAAGAGTTTTCATTGCAGCATGATCGCAATCCGATAGAAAGTATGAAAAGTCGCTTGAAGTCGCCGTCCAGCATTATGAATAAGATGCAGAAGCGCGGACTTTCTCTGGATTTTCCGACCATGCAGGCAAATATCATGGATATTGCCGGTGTGCGGGTGATCTGCTCTTTCGAGGAGGATGTGTTCTTTTTGGCAAAGTGCTTAAAAGATCAGTCTGACATTGAAATCATCACGGAGAAAGATTATATTTCACACCCTAAGCCAAATGGCTATCGCAGTCTGCACCTGACGATCCGGCTGCCGGTATTCTTTGCGGAAAAAGAGATCCATGTGCCAGTGGAGATACAACTCCGTACAATCGCTATGGACTTCTGGGCAAGCCTTGAGCATACCATCCGCTATAAGAAAAATCTGCCGATAAATGCTGAAATCGAAACTGAACTGAAAGAGTGCGCCGATTCCAGCAGAGAGTGGGATGGTAAAATGGAGCATCTACTGCACATCTTAACATAATGCGTCGGATATAAAATGAAAAGCACGCACTTTGGTGCGTGCCTTGGACTTGCCAGGGATCGCCTCATCCGCCTTGGATGGGCGACCCCTGCGAGCCCCAACCAATTTCTCCGCTTTCTGGTTTTCAGGCATAGTCTTTTCTGCTTTCGGCGGACTGCCACGGCACAGCTTTTTCGGCTTCTAT
>ERZ791909.707-NODE-707-length-26482-cov-5.007606_pt1 | contig 26482 bp, 14 predicted proteins | sample MGYA00510143_ERZ791909 | MGnify/ENA primary metagenome ERZ791909 (study PRJEB30046, sample SAMN00792093) | human gut metagenome | study: EMG produced TPA metagenomics assembly of the A metagenome-wide association study of gut microbiota in type 2... | reverse complement strand
ACACTCTTTTCGTAACTTCAGCAAACAATTATACGAATACCTTTTAAATATAGATACCAGGCAGAACATTTAAGACAACATCCTTTAACTATCAGAAAAATTTCTTTATCTTAGCCCCTCAAACAAATAGCTGCTAATGTTATATACTATGAGAAGAATCATCATATCACTCATAATGCTTTTAGGATTCTGTTCCGGCATATATCCAATCTATTTCAAACATATAGGCATGCAGGAAGGCCTGTCACAACTATCCGTCATGGCAATCTACCAGGATAATTTAGGTAGGATGTGGTTCGGGACGGAAGAAGGCATCAGCATATACGACGGGGTCCAGACCACGGTCTACAAACCGTCGGAATATCACCGTCAGAGCACCAACCCGATAGGCAACCAGACGCATTTCATCGCCGGCGATAAAGACGGGAATGTTTTCTTCGACTCCGACTATTCCTTGATCCGTTACGACATGCGGGCACAGGAATTCAGATGCCTGCGGGAATCAAACGTATATAGCGTAGCCTCTATCAAAGGAACGATATGGGTCGGAATAGCCGACTCCGTATTCACCTGGAATCCGGATAAGAACGAACTCGATTTCGTTACGAAGCTGGAAAGCCGGCACCAACATGCGACTTGTTTCAGGCAAGATTCCAACGGCCGGTACTGGATCGGCACCACAGAAGGGTTATTCAGGATGAATGACGACAAATCCCTCACCTGTATAATCATGGGTGAAGACATTTACGGCCTGTATGAAGACTCCAGATACAACCTCTGGATATCCATCCGCATGAACGGCATGTACAAAAAAGACGTACGCGGCAATTTCACACGTTACCGCTATGACCCGTCCAATCCCAACAACATATCGAGCAACCAGGTACGGGATTTTGTGGAAGATAATTTCGGAAATATCTGGATCGGAACCTTTACGGGATTGAACAAATACAATCCGATCAGCAACCAGTTCGAGGTTTACGCCCGGAACCCGTTGCCCGGAAGTATGGCTCACTCATCCGTATTCCCCGTTTACAAAGACCGGCAGGGCACGATCTGGCTGGGCACCTATTATGGTGGCGTCAATTATTTCAATCCGGAGACAGACCTTTTCACGGTTTATGCAGCCAACAATGTCCGAAACGATTGCCTGAACTATCCTTTCGTCGGTAAAATGGTGGAAGATAAAGACAATAACATCTGGATCTGTACCGAAGGCGGCGGACTGAACTTCTTCGACCGGAAAAAGAAAAAGTTCACCTACTTTATGGCCGATGAAAACCGTAATTCCATCGCCCACAACAACCTGAAAGCAATAGCCTACAGCCCGGAGCATAACAAACTCTATATCGGGACCCATACCGGAGGACTTTCAATCTTCGACATCAAAAGCAAGAGGTTTAACAACCCCTACTTCGAAGATCCGTCTTACGCCGTCATTGCAGGCGACCGTATCAACCAGATGAGAATCTACAAAAACGAATTGATCTGCACCGGTCCGAAAGGAATCTTCAAAATGAACCTGGACACCGAAAAAGTATCTCCATTGTTCAAGAGTGGCAAATATTACGGGAACACTTGCTTTCTGATCGACTCCAAAGGATATATGTGGCTGGCTTATGGCAAAGGTGTCTGGAAGATCAACCCCGAAAACGAAGAAGACCAAGTACAATTCCGTTCAGGCGAAAACGGCTTGGGGACATTTCCCATCTCCCAAATAATCGAAGACAAAGAGGGACGGATTTTCCTCGGGACCCGGGGCTCCGGACTGTTCTATTACGACGAGGAAGATAAACGGTTCATCGGGTATACGACCGAAAACAGCTTTATCGCCAGCGACTATTGCTATGAACTGACATTGTCGACGCTGAACCAATTAGTGATAACCGGCGATAAAGGCATTACCTTCTTCGATCCGGACCAAAACCTGTTCAAGGTTGTGGAACTGGGAACCGCACTTCCCCTGACAGGTATAAACATCGGTTGCGGCATCTTAGTCTGCAAAAACGGGGAAATATTTGTCGGAGGCAGTAATGGCATGGCGACTTTCTTCGAGCAACAATTGTTCAACTCCGCCAAAGATTACCAACTGTATTTTTCCGACCTGTTTATCAACAATGAACTGGTTTTTCCGGGCGACCACAACAAGGTGCTCACCGCCGCCCTGCCCTTCACCCAGGAGATAGAACTGGCCTATAACCAGAACAACCTGATCTTCACTTTTACATCCAACAACTATGTCAACACGCTGAAAAAGGCGTCTTATGAATATATGCTGGAAGGTTTCGACAAAAAATGGATTCCCAGTAAGGACAACAACATATTCTATACGAACCTGAACCCCGGAAAATATACGCTTATCGTCCGGGAAATACAATACGACCCGAATCTGGAACAACCCCGCACCATCAAGATGGATATCCATATACATTCCCCCTGGTATGCTTCCAAATTGGCTTATTTCATCTATCTGGTATTGATCATAAGCATACTCTACAGTATTTACCGTTTCAAGAAGTCACAATACATGTTGCAAACTTCCTTAGAGATGGAACGGAAAGAAAAAGAGTCGATCGAAGAGCTGAACCAGGCAAAGCTACAGTTCTTCTCCAATATCTCGCATGAATTCAGGACACCGTTGACGCTGATTATTTCCCAGATAGAACTTCTGTTGCAAAGCAGTTCATTGTCTCCTTCCGTGTACAACAAACTACTGAAAGTGTATAAGAACACCTATCACATGCGGAACCTGATCAGCGAGTTGCTGGATTTCCGTAAATTAGAACAAGGACACATGAAACTGAAAGTGTACGAACAAGACATCGTCCCGTTCCTAAAAGAGATTTACCTGTCTTTCTACGAATATGCATCCAGCCGTTCCATCACTTATAACTTCACGGCTCCAAAAGGCCCTGTTATATGCAACTTCGATCCGAAACAAATGCAAAAGGTATTCTATAACCTGCTTTCCAATGCCTTCAAATATACCAAATCGAATGCAACCGTTGAAATGATATTAGAGAACAAAGAGGATGAAGTTATTATTAAAGTAATCGATAACGGTATCGGTATCAGCAAAGAGGATATAGATAAGATATTCGACCGCTTCTATCAGGCGGAAAACGGCATTTCGAATATCACCAAGACCCCCAGCACGGGTATCGGGCTTTCATTGACCAAAAATATTATCGAGTTGCACCACGGGACGATACTGGTGGAAAGTACGCCGGGCTACGGTAGTATTTTCATTGTCCGTCTCCAGAAAGGCTCTGCTCATTTCACCGAAGAGGAACGGACAGAAGGTCGGCAGGAAAAGCTACCTGAAAACCTGATTCCCGACACGGTCGCCTTCACAGACCACATGGAAGAATTTTCCGATACCGAACAAAAGGAGGTGTTGATCAAAGGAGACGATTCACCCCGCACGATCCTGCTGGTCGAAGACAATGAAGAACTGCTTCAGATCCTGGCCTCCCTGTTCTCGCCGATCTACCGCGTCTTGTTGGCACGGGACGGTAAGGAAGGGTTGGAAAAGGCACGCGAGGAACGGCCGGATATTATCGTGAGCGACGTCATGATGCCGGAAATGTCCGGTACGGAGATGTGCTTGAAGATCAAAAATGATTTTGATGTATGCCACATCCCGGTCGTCCTGCTTACAGCACTCACTTCCGCCGAGCAAAACATCGAAGGGTTGCAGCGGGGCGCCGACGACTATATCAATAAGCCGTTCAATGCCAAGGTACTGTTGGCACGCTGCAATAACCTGGTCCGCAACCGTATTATCCTGCAAAAGAAATTCAGCCAGCAGAAGGATTTCGACGCACAATCGCTGGCAAGCAACCCGATCGACCAGAAATTCCTCGATACGGTCAACTCGATCATTGAAAAGAACTTAGATAATATCGACTTCGACATGAATATGATGGCACGTGAACTGGGACTCAGCCGCAGCTCGTTGTATGCCAAATTCAAGGCGCTAACCGGCATGACGCCCAACGACTTTGTCCTCAGCTGCAAGCTGAAGCGAGCCGCAGCTATGTTGACAGGTAACCCCGATTTACAGATTGCCGATATCTCCGACCGGTTAGGCTTCGGCTCTCCGCGTTATTTCACCCGCTGTTTCAAAGCCCAGTTTGAAATTACCCCGGCAGAATACAGGAAAAAGTCCGAGAAAGAAAAGGAGGGAGAGAAAAAAGAAGAAAAAGGGGAAGCGTAAAGCTACGAAACGTCTGTTTCCATCATAAAAGCCTCGTTGCGCATGCGCAAAAGGACATTTTACTAAGGTAATGACCAGTTGCGCACGCGCGAAAAGGTATTTTAATCTCAAAACAACGAATTGCGCATGCGCGACAGGTCTTATTCTAAGAAAAACAACGTATCGTGCACGCTACGGGACATTTTGTCATTTAAACACTTGAGTCATCGGGCGACCGATCCAAACCTGCGGTTGTTTCAACCCGAAGATATAAGCGATTGTCGAAGCACAGTCGAACTGCATCATGCTTTCTTCAAATTCATATCCTTTCTTGATCCCCTTACCGGAAATAATAAAGGCTGTTTCCATCTCTTCCATTGTCTTGCCGCCGTGTCCTTTTTTGATGCCGCCATGATCGGCTGTCACGATAAAGATCGTCTCATCCAGCATACCTGCATCCTTAACCGCCTGGATGATCTGGCCGACATAACCGTCAAGTTCTTTCAACTTTTCATAATAGGCAGGCGTGTCATGTCCTTCCGCATGGCCGACATGGTCCGGTTCGTCAAAAACGATATTCACCAAGGCAGGACGTGCACTCTTGATATAATCGACCGCACATTTGGTAGTGGCAGGATTCTGTGGCTTTTCCGTGATATTTTTATCATAGCTCAAAGCCAACGTATCGACAACATAACGGATTCCCGCCCATTCGCAAATACAGCCGATTTCGGCTTTCGGATCGGATTCACGGAGCAAGCTGAATACGGTCGGGAAAATGCCATTCTTATTCACCACTCGCGAGGGCAATTCCGGGGTTTGCGATCCCCATTCCGTATACCCGTGAAGTTCCGGTCCCGCTCCCATATACATGGAAGCCCAGTTCACGGCACTGGAAGATGGAAGGACCGAACGTTTTTTCAACGTATAAGATCCTTCGGCCATCAGCCTCTTCACATTCGGCATATCGGCCTTGTCCACACTATAAGCGCCCCAGCCGTCCAGCCCGATCAAAACTACATGTTTGGCTTTCCATTTGGCAGCCATCGAAGCATCGGCAAACAACATCAGAAATGCCAATGCAAAAATCAATTTTCCTATTTTCATACTATTCTAATTAACGATGCAAAGATAGTTTACAGGTGTGATATTTAGTCATCTTCGGACAGTTCAAATCTCGATTAAATATCTTTTTCAATATCTCGTTTACGTTTTAATGCTTCCAGGTAATAGTAATCGGCATAGTTCAGCGGAACGTCTATTTCGGAGTTGTGGGGAATGCTGCCTACGGAATGCATCAACAGGAAGTTTCCGTTCGTCCCCAAAGCTGCGCGATAAGCCGGAGAAGAAAGTGAGACCATGATGCTGTCGGCATACGTTTTATAGCCAGCTGCATCCGGCACATCCATTGTACTAATCTCGTAAAGGGCGGAAGCGATACAGGAAGCCGTCGAAACGTCACGCGGTTCGTTCGGGATGTTCGGGGCGGACATATCCCAGTAAGGGATCAGGTCTTCAGGCATATTCTTCAGGTTCTTCATCATATTGAAAGTCTTCAGGGCCTGGTCCAGATATTTACGATCTTTGGTTTCACGATAGCATACTGTATAGCCATAGATAGCCCATGCCTGCCCGCGGCTCCAAATAGACTCGTCGGCATATCCCTGTGCCGTCTGGCGATGGCGCACCTGACCATCTTTGACACTATAGTCGATCACATGATAGCAACTTCCATCCGGACGGAAATGCTCCTGCATCGTACGGTCGGCATGAGACACGGCAATTTTATAGAAAGAAGAATCACCAGACAAACGCGTTGCTTCGAACATCAGTTCAAGGTTCATCATATTGTCGATGATAACCGGACACTCCCAACCCCGTTCGGACTGCCAGCCGCGTTCCACATCCCACGACTGGATAATACCGGCTGCCGGACGGAAACGGGTAGACAATGACTGGGCCGCCTGTACCATCACATCCTTATAAGAAGGCGTTCCGGACAACCGCAAACCATTCCCGAAACTGCAATTTATAATAAATCCGATATCATGATGCCAGGTCAAGTTCTTGGCTTCCTCTATGGCATCCGTATATTTGGCGGCCAACGGCATCAACGTACTGTCACCCGTCAATTCATATAAATACCAGACTGATCCGGGGAAAAAGCCGCTCCGCCAATCCGCATAACTGCAATAGTAGACGGAACTGTCCGTCTTCAGCGTTACAGGGTTCAGGCATTTCCCACTCGCTTCAATCACACCGATCTCATTTCCTAATTGTGCACGGGCAAAATCGATATTCTCGTCGATAAAACTTTTTTCCTCTGTTTTAGGGACACCTACACAAGATAGCAGAAATGCCGAAAAAGCAAATGCAATCAAATTTTTCATCATGATTCAATTTTCCATTTAAAATCCAAACAAAGTTGGATAATTCATTAATAATTAACTTTTGTATCTTATCTTTGTATCAGGATGTTAAGAGGAAGTAGGCTCTGCAGAGGAGCAACCTACCAGCAATAAACATCCTGACGGTACGCAGTAATGCTACTTGGGGAGGCGGTCACACGCCTCTCTTTTTGTATTACTGATATCGTCTGATATGGCTAAGAAAACCTGAGCCAAAATCCTATGGTAAAACAAACTTTCCACAGCGGACATCAACCAAGTGAGCCGCAAGTTCCTTTATCAGTCAAACCATGTAATGAGAGTTACAAACTATTTTGAGCGGACTTCAAAGCCGCAATAATCATGTAGTATTTCTCTCAAAAGAAAGTTGTTTTACCTTATAGGATTCCATATCATTTGACAACACATGGCACATATTCCTTTTCATGTTTGAGTACATAATATACTCTGTTTACCAGCCGGAGGGCAATCTTTACAATAGCCTTTTGCGGATTCATACGTTTTCTGTATTCCGTGTAAGCCTGTGTCATGGCCGGGTCTTTTCGGATGGCTATCCAGGCGGCTTCCACCAACAGACATCGGAGCATGAAGTGACGACGGGGCGTAATGTCACCCACATTATCGTTATCACCACTGGAGTGACACATGGGAACCAATCCAATGAAAGAGGCTAAATGCTCCGCATTGCTGAAACGGACTATGTCGTCAATCTCGACCATCAGGGTGGCGGCGGTTGTAACGCCTATACCCGGAACGGATCTCAACAGACGTATAGGTTTGTCGAATGGTGCCTTCCGGGATATTTCACGGATGGCACGTGTTTCCTGCAAGAGCATCTTCCTCAAACGGATGAACTGTTCAAGATGAAGTCCCAGTGTTTTCTTGCCATACTCAGTTGAGAGTTCAAGCGAGTGCAGCCAAGAAAGAAAACGTTTCGACCAGCAGCCTATGGAACAACGGGTAAACTCTTCAGGAATCTCCACGCCATGAAAACGGAGCAATGACTTGATACGGTTCTTGGCACGTGTGCTGTCCTTTACGATCAGGTTTCTCAGTCTTATCAAAGAGCGCATTTCCAGGATGTCAGCCCCCGGAACATATATCCCTTCCAACGACCCGGAACGTAGCTCACGAGCGAGCTTGTTACAATCCACCGCATCGGTCTTACGTAACTTCTCCTTACTCATGGTCGGAACATCGGCAGGATTGACCACTATGTTGTTGATACCTAAATCCGTTAACTTCTCGTGTATCCAGAAGCCACAGAAACCGGCTTCATAAACCGAGAAGTAATTGGCTCCCGGATAATTGCTCACTAAATATTTGTGCAACACTTCCGGCTCCGGATCTTGTCTGAATCTCCTCAGTACGGAATGCTCTGATAAGATCGCTACAGACCAACTCTTCAAGTGGACATCAATTCCTACATAAATATTTTGCCCAATAAAATCTAATGTGTTACTTTGTACACGTTTCATAAGCTATATCGTTATTAGTTAATATTGTTTTCCTTATATGCAAAGTTAACTATAATGGTATAGCTTTTTTAGGGCTATCGTATGTTATCCGTCACTTCCGATTTTAAACATAGGAACTATTTTATTGTTGTTATTGTATAAGTATAAGAGCCGGAAAGGGTTTGTTTCTTGGCGTTCAACGATATCCGGTAGATCTGCTCGCCCCAGACATTCGACAGCCGGGGATCGTCCAAGCGGACCGTTTCGACAACCGGTGTAAAGACGCTCTTGTTGTAGGTCATCCGGACTTTCTCACCGTTCACTTCAACCGTGACTACTCCCCGAACCGAAACATCCACTTTCCCCCAGGTGAGGAAATTGACCTGATTCGGTTTATCCGCCTTGTTCAAAGAAAACGAATCTTCTATTTTCAGAGAATTCTTTCCCAATTGGTATGAACGAACCCATTTTTTCACATTCGCCTCAGCCGGATAAGCAGTCGCAATATTTGCAGAGAAATACATACGCTTCGGATCGAACTTCACATCCGAAGCCTTATATTCCGAACCGAACTGTTCCGGTACGCCATTAATCATAGGCAGGTTATGATAATTGCTCTGCATCGTCCAGATAGAATAGCGTTCGGAGCTGAATGTCTGGCGGGTATATGTACCGACCCCGGCATCAATAAAGACAGGCGTTGTATTTAAGTAAAGGGAGAAGGTTCCTGCATCGTTGTGGTTGTGGCTTTCATTATTATATCCGCCTTTCGTTGCCACGAAAAAGCCATTCTTGTTTGTCATATAGCAAAACTCAGTTTCCGGATACCAGGAATAAGGAGATGTCTGGTAACCGCTCGTCCTTGCCTTCAGTTCGTCACGCGAAAGCAAAGATTGGAACAAGCGGAATGCATCGCCCGAAGGTGCCTCGTTTTGGGCTGAAAGCTTCCTGAGATAGGCAGCATAATCCATCATAAGCGAACTTCCCGTCGCTTTTCCATACCGAAAGATCAAGTCGGAATCGCCTCCGCCTTTTGCCGATGCATCGGCAAAATTGACCACCCAGCCGTTACCCACATACGAGCGAGCGATATATTCGCCCATGTTCTTGACAATAGGCTGATCGAAAAGGGAGACTTGTCCTCCGGTTCCGTCAGAAAGCATTTGCAGGTAATCGTACATCTTGCCGGCAGCATGCCCCCAATAAGAAGGGCCTTCCTCGCATCCGCCGTCCGAATGCGTATAGTTGATGAAATGATCCACAGAGGTCATCGTCCGGTAAACCGCCTTGGCCAGTTTGTCGCGGTCGTTTTCGAGCAGGAAGAAACATTGCAGCACATTGAAGTTACACCACGGGTTCCAGTTGTTGACTAATCCGCCAGGTTTCAGATGGAAAGCCATCCACCAGAAATGATCTTCATTCATATATGTATCAAGGATGCGCACCTGCAATTCATGCCGGAGCCGTTTCGCGACCAAAGGATTCACCTGATCTAAAGAGGGCTTCAGAAAATAATAAATCCAAGACAACTGCGAACCAAGGTTCCCGGCGCCCAAATCGATCACATGCTCTTCGTAGCTTGGGAAACATCCTCTGACTTTCTGCAACCCCAAATGAGCCGAGGCTGCCCAACTTGTCATCTCACAAAAGACGAAAACGCCATTGACAATCTGGTCGACAAAACGCCCTTTACCTTCCGCCATCTCTGCCATGAACAGACTTGCGAGCGCGGTATCGTTCTGACCGAACAGTTTTTGCATGATCGTCCGGTTGCCACTACGTCCGAACTCTAAATAGTCCGTAGCCTTTACGACTTTCCATTCATAATCCAGAAAACTTTCTCCTTTCCGGATATACTCATCTTTATATTCGCCAAGAAACTTATCCCAACCTGCCCGGTCGGAATAATCAGGATAGGGCACCCACTTTTGCCCCATTACCAATGCGGATTTTACTTTTTCAAAATCAGCTTCCTTCTGTAGCAAGTTGCGTTTTTCATACGCGTGCAAGTGTGCGACTGTCCAAAGCAACAGGCACACGATTGTAATGAATCGTTGTGTTCTCATAGGTATTATTTTTCAATATCACAAAAATAGAGTTCCCCTTAATGAGAAAGAGACATATTCATCCAATTCATGTGCACAGATTGTCCAAAAGCAAAGATTTAAGAAGTTTCCTGCCACATAATAATTCTCATTTCCCTAAATTGACACCTTATATTTTTCTATACGTACTTTTTTCAAAAGAGTATTTTTATCGTAGTTCTTCAAGAACTATGGTACTTCGTCATCCTTTACGATCCAATATAGGCAAAAGGCGAGGGCGGATATCTATATAGTTTTTGCTGGATTCTCTATCACTCTATCACACCTTGCTTTATAAACATTGATAAACATAACGTACAAGGTGTGACAGATACCGGATTCATCTATCACACCTGTGTCACACATCTATCACACCCTATCTATGTTTTGGTGATATATATAGTCTTTTCTTGTACAATAGGCGCCTTAATTACAACATATTAGTATGAAATAATTCTGGACATCCGGGTGTAGCCGTCCCGAACATCCGGATGTAGAGAGCGGCAAGATCCGGGTGTAGAAAGCCGGAAGATGGGCGTGTTTTTGAACATTTCTGCTTGTTTTCCGCTCTTTTCCTGCTTGCTTTCTGCAATAAAACACCTTATGTTGACAAAATAATCTTCGCGCAAATACGTATCGGTTTCAATGTCAAATGGTGATACAGGTGTGACAGAGGTGTGATACATAAATTCTAAACAAACATATTGCTTATTAAGCCTAATTTATATGTTATATAAAATATGCAAACCGCAACACATTAATATATAAAGGCTTAACGTATTGCTAAAAACTCACTGCTGGAAGATTAGTGCATATCAAATGGATAAAATTATACATCCATGCATATTATTAACATCTAAATTTGTAGCGTTTTGGTCATAGTTCTTGAAGAACTTAGATCAGTAACACACTTTTGTGAAAAACACATTTGAAAAACACAAAGTGCCTATTTAGAGAAATGAGAATTATTATCAATTTATTAATCAATCTGGTGTTATTATGACAAAAGATTTTAAACGCTTTTATGTATCGAGAGCGATGTTCCTGGGAGCTTCTATGTTCCTGGCATCAATCGGGATGGCCTCAGCTAATCCTTCTACCGATACGTTTGGTTCAAACGAACCGAATCCTGTTGTAGCTTCTCCTCAACAGGCAAAACACAGTATCAAAGGTGTAGTCGAAGATGCACTTGGTCCTATCGCTGGAGCTAATGTTGTAGAAAAAGGAACTACCAACGGTACAATTACCGACATGGATGGTAATTTTTCTTTGGAAGTATCTCCTAATTCTATTCTTGTTGTTTCTTATATCGGATATAAGGACCAGGAAATCCCCGTAAAAAACCAGACTTCGTTCAAGATTGCATTGGCTGAAGATTCACAGGCTTTGGAAGAAGTTGTAGTTGTAGGTTACGGCACACAGAAAAAAGTTAACTTATCCGGATCTGTTTCGACCATTAATGTTGCAGAATTGACAGAAAGCCGTCCTATCACCAACGTTTCTCATGCATTAGCAGGTCTTGCTGCCGGTGTAAACGTACAAGGTACGGCCAATCAGCCGGGTAACGACAATGCCTCTATCAAAGTGCGTGGCCAGGGTACACTGAATGACTCTGCTCCGTTAGTTATCATTGATGGTGTCGAAGCTGGCATTAACACTGTCAACCCACAGGATATCGAATCAATGACCGTATTGAAAGATGCCGCCTCTTCGGCAATCTACGGTTCTCGTGCTGCCAACGGTGTCATTTTGATCACGACAAAGCAAGGTAAAGCCGGTTCTATCAAATTAGACTATAACGGTTACGTATCATTTACCTCCCCGGAAATTCCAAGTTCCATGGATCCGGTATCAGATTATGCCACCTATATGGAATTGATCAACGAAGGATACGAAAACTCGGGATTAAAGAAACAATTCTCACAAGAAGTTATCGATGAATGGCGTGCCGATGGTGGAAGAGATCCGCTCAGATATCCGAATACCAACTGGTTAGATGAAACATTCAAAAATTCGACATCCCACAATCATGTGATCTCGATGAGCGGCGGTAGCGACAAGATCCGCTTCTATTCATCATTCGGTTATCAGAAAAATCCGGGTGTCATGGAAAACACGGCATTCGAGAAGTATAACGGACGTGTCAACATCTCCGCCGATGTGAAACCTTGGTTAAACTTAGGAGCTCAGGTGAGTGGCTATGTATCCAATATGGATCCGGCTGCCAAATATACGGCTAATGATCAGAAAGACACAAATGTCGATGATGTATTCACATATGCTTCAGCAACAACTCCCGGTATGGTGTTCCGTGCACCGGACGGACGATACGGAGCCATGAATAACAGCGAAGATGATGCACAGGCTGCTGTCAATAACCCATTGCGCCGTTTGAATGCTACTGCCGGTAACATCCGTAAAACCAATATGCGTTCCCGTTTCGTCGGTACTTTGAAACCGTTTGAAGGATTTTCGATAACAGCCTCTTACTCGTATGAGTTTGTAGACGAAGAGCGGAGCAAAAAACCGGTATTCATTGACGCTTGGAACTTCCGCGACGAAGTGATCACCTCTTCTACACGCGGTAAAACGAGTATCATGAACTATGACGGCAAAGTAGAACGTTTCTTCGGCGATGTTGTGGCACGCTATGAAAAACGTTTCTTAGATAGTCGCTTAGGCATGAACGCTATGGTCGGAGCCAGCCAGGAAATGTATCGCAGCAAGAATTTCTCCGCCACAAAATATGATATGATCGACTTAAGCCTGAACGTGATCAATGCCGCTATCGGCGATGCGTCCGCTTCCGGTTCAAGCACAGAATGGGCGATGCGTTCTTTCTTCGGTCGTGTCAATATGGACTGGGATAACAAATATTTGTTGGAAGTGAATCTTCGTGCAGACCAGTCATCCCGTTTCCTTTCCAATAACCGTACAGGGTATTTCCCCTCTGCTTCCGTCGCTTGGCGTATGGACCAAGAAGCATTCATGGAAGACTGGGTAGAAAAAGGATTGAGCAATTTAAAACTGCGTCTTTCTTACGGTTCTTTAGGTAATAACTCCGTCGGCAACTATGATGCCCTCGCGACTTATGCCAACAAACCAAGTAGCGGAAGCGCTTTCAACTACTCATTGAACAATGCCTTAGTTTTGGGACTTGCACAAGCTAAATTGGCAAACCCGAACCTGACTTGGGAATCCACCTACATGACTAATATCGGTGTAGACTTCGGATTAGTTAACAACAAACTTACCGGTACAATCGATTATTTCAACAAGAAAACTAAAGACATCTTGATCAACCTGCCTGCTCCCGATGTACACGGTACGGCTTCCATTCCTAAGCAGAACAGTGCAACCGTTACGAACCAAGGTATCGAAATGACACTTGGATGGCAAGATAAGATCGGCGACTTCTCTTACGGTGTGAACGGCAACTTTACATTTGTAAAGAATATGGTCAACAAATTCAAGGGGAAAGAGAAAGGTGGCCAGTCTATCGACGGCGCCAACTTGATCTGGGAAGGACACTCGATCAACTCTCAATATTTGTTGCGCGCAGATCGTATCATCCAGACAGATGAAGATTTGGCTTTGGTACAAAAAATGATCGACAACGCACCAATAGACGAAAAAACAGGTAAAAAAGTCAATCCGTTTGCAGCATTCGGTACACCTCAAAAAGGTGATTTACTGTACAAAGACATCAATGGAGACGGGATTATCGATATGGATGACCGCGAAATTGTCAGCGATGGTCCAAACCCGAAATTCCAATTCGGTTTGAACCTGAATGCAGCCTATAAAGGTTTCGACTTTTCCGTCCTGTTCCAAGGACAAGCAGGTGTAAAGACGTATTGGCAGCACGATTTAGCCAACACTTCATCCGTTCGTTTCGGATACCAGCTGAACAAAGAAGTGGCAGAAGGCCGCTGGACTGAAGGCCGTACGGATGCTACCTATCCGCGTTTGCTTCAGTCCCAGAATGAGATCAACAAGCAGAGAAGCGACTTCTATCTGTCAAACAAAGCCTATTTGAAGATTCGTAACATCCAGTTGGGTTATACCCTTCCAAAGACTGTTACAGATAAGATGCAATTGGAAAGACTCCGTTTCTACGGTAGTTTGGAGAATTTCTTCACCTTCACGTCATACAGAGGTCTTGATCCGGAAATCAGCGGTTTAGGTTATCCGGCCATGAAATCGGCTGTATTAGGTATTAATGTCACCTTTTAATTGAATCAAACATCATGAACAAATATAAATTATTTTTCACTTGCGCTGCTTCGCTTTTATTCATGAGCAGTTGCTATGACCTGGATCGTTATCCGGAAGACCAAATGAGTGCCGGAACCTTCTTCCAGACACAAGACCATGCCGATCAGGCAATGATGGGCGTTTACAGCCAGATGACGCATGACGACGTATTTGGCCGCCAATTCGGTTTCGACTGTTTGGGTGGTGTAGGAGCCGGATATGACGCTCCTTCCTATCCGAATATCGGGCGTGGAACCTATACTACGACAGAAGGAGCTGTCGGCAATAAGTTCAAACAATTGTATGAAGGTGTCGCACGTGCAAACATCGTTTTGCAGAATGTAGACAAATGCGATATGTCAGATGAGTTGAAGAGCCGTTACAAATCGGAAGCTCGTTTCATGCGCGGCCTCTATTATTTCACCTTGCTCGATTTCTGGGGTGGTGTTCCTATCTATGACGAAAAGACAATCGTAGCGGAAGATTTCTCCAACATGATGAACCCGAGAAGCTCAGCCGACGAAGTGCGTACGTTTATCATCCAGGATCTGGATGACGCCATAGCTAACCTTCCGGCAAAATGGGACGACACGAATAAAGGTCGTGCCACATCCGGCGCCGCAATGGCATTGAAAGGGAAAGTGCTTCTTTTCAACAAGCAATATAAGGAAGCCGCCACATGCTTTGAAAGTGTAGTTAACAGCGGCGAATATGCCTTATATTCCGACTATGCCGATCTGTTCAAACCGGGTGGTGACGATAGTTCCGAAATGATTTTTGCGATCCAGAACATCGGTGGTATTGGGACAGACTTCGGTATGCCGACAACCTTCTATATGGGAAGCCGTGCTTCTTTCGGAAGTTGCTGGAACAATGTAATGGTCGCCACTGATTTCGTAGACTCTTATGAATGGACCGATGGCCGTCCGTTCGATTGGAACGAAGTAATTCCAGAATTCAACGAAAGTGACGATGTGAAGAAAGCTACATTCTATGCGACACTGAACAAAGGGTTGGACAAAGTAGAAACCTATCCGGCCGCCAAAGACAAATTGTTGGATATGTACAGTAAACGCGACCCACGTATGATGGCTTCTATCATCCTGCCGTACACTACTTATAAAGGCTGGTACGCCAACGCTCCGATGGATACCGAATACATAATTACTGCAAAATCCGGACAGGCAAACGAAAAGAACGGTTTCATCCGTGTCAACGGAAACTACGAAATGTATTTATGGCGCAAGTTCGTTGCCGAATACGATATGAACGGAGCCATCAACAATCGTGCCGATACGCCGATAAACTTCCCGTTGATCCGCTATGCAGACGTTCTGTTGATGTTGGCAGAATGCTATAATCAGACAGATCAGCAGAGCAAGGCAGTAGATCTGATTAACCAGGTTCGTGCACGTGTAGGTATGCCAGGACTCAACAGTGGTCCGGACTATTTGAAGGCGACAACCAAAGACGAAGTATTCAATCGTATCAGACATGAACGTGCAGTCGAATTGGCAGGTGAAGGTCATAGCTTCAGTGACATGAAACGTTGGAAACTGCTCGAATCTCTGGATGGAAAAGTAAAAGGTTTCACCGGACAGTTCTATTATAATCGTGTCGTTCAGGAACGCGACTACCTGTGGCCGATTCCAAATAGTGAAACGGAAAAGAATCCGAGTCTGAAAGAAAATCAGAACCCTGGATGGTAATCTCTACCATTAGACGAATACAAATAAGAGGGCAGGCAGTAATGTCTGCCCTTTTTAGTTATATTTGTACTTCATTATCTATATACTTCAATCGGTAAAAGGAACTACGTATGAAAAAAGCATTCTATATCATTTTACTATTATCCTGTCTCGGTACAGTTTCTGCCCAGGACAACCTTTTAGAACATAGCATCTCTAAAGAGAAACTATTTTCAGTATTAGCGGCAGATGAACATTGGATCTCATATCCTTCTTATCAGGACCGGGAAAAGTGGCAACATATAGCCACACCGGAAATCAGGCAAACTATCATATCCGAAGGCGAGAAAGCACTTTCTCATATTTGGAAACCGGATTTGGCAACAGATTATCTGGCTTATAAACGCACCGGAGAAATCCTAACCGGCCGTGAAAATCACATGGCGTTAATATCTCTCACTTTAGCCGAGTTAGTAGAGGGGAAAGGGCGTTTTATGGATGCCATCATCAACGGAGCATGGTTTCTATGTGAAACTTCCTGGGTACATTCGGCACACGCCTATTTTCAAAAAGACCAGTCAGGCCTGCCCGATCCGGACGAACCGACTGTCGAACTCGTCGTAGCCGATATCGGTGCGCAAATGGCTTGGACATATCACTTTTTTAAAGAAGAATTCGATAAAATCAGTCCGCTAATTGCCAAAAGAATAAAAAAAACAGTCATAGAACGATTGATCGACCCTTATTTTTCCCGTACCGATTATTGGTGGATGGGGCTGCATGGAGAAAAAAACGTAAATAACTGGAACATCTGGATTAACTATAATGTATTGCAAGCCGTCATGCTATTGGATGACGACCAACACCAAAAGACCGAACACGTATATCGGTTGATGCGTTCGGCCGATCGCTACATCGACGTGCAACATGAGGACGGAGCTTGCGAAGAAGGTCCGACCTATTGGGGACATGCCGGAGCTAATTTGGTTAAATTCCTGGACCTACTGTATCGTATTACCGATGGGAACATCAATATTTTCAACCGGGAAAAGATACAAAATATTGGAAAGTACATCTATCGTGTCCATATTTACGACCGCTATTTTGTGAACTTTTCCGATGCGGGAGCGGTTTGCAATATCAATTCCGGAGCGGTTTACCACTATGGCAAATGTATCGGTGATCCTGTTATGACCGGTTTTGCCTCTGATTTTGCCAGAATAAGCAACTGGGCAACCACACTTCACCGGGGAAGTATCTTCGCAAGGGTCCTGGACGATGTCATCCTGTCAAAAGAGATTCTGGAGGGAGAAGGTTGCGACATCGACTTCCTTTCTTATTATTTCAAAGATTCCGAACTTTGTGTTGCCCGGGATAGGAAAAAATTAAATGACGGATTCTTTTTTGCCGCACACGGAAGCCATAACAATGTACCGCACAATCATAATGATGTCGGGAGTTGTATGCTTTATTATAACGGTTTGCCGGTTCTAATCGATGTCGGTGTCGGGCGTTATACCCGTAAGACATTCAGTTCCGAACGCTATTCAATCTGGACCATGCAATCGTGCTATCATAACCTGCCGACCATAAACGGGTATGACCAGCAAAACGGGGAAAAATTCAAAGCGGCTGATGTACATTTCAGAGATACCAAGCAAAGCGCCTATTTCACTGCCGACATTGCGAATGCCTATGCAACAGAAGCTAATATCAAATCCTGGATCAGAACGTATCAGCTAAAACGCAAAAAGGAATTTATTATTTCCGACAGTTGGTCGTTAAATAAGACAACAGGAGAAACAGTTGTGAACTTCATGACAGCCTGTGAAATAGAAGAGAAAGACGGCTCGCTGTTCCTGAAAAGAGACGATGTGAGAATACAAATCATGTACGACAAAAAACTATTGTCTCCAACAATAGAGACGATTAAAATCGATGACAGTTCACTATTATCTTCCTGGACAAACGGAGTTCTTTACAGAATCCGTTTTTCTATAATCAATCTGCAACAAAAAGGTAATTGCAAAATATCATTACGTCCTATAAATCAATAAATATATGTATAAACAAATCAATCATTCCAATCAGGATGCGGTATATCTTTTAGGGGGGATTCTTCTTTTTTCCTTACAAGGATGCAAAGAGCAACCTGTCACCACCCAAGATTTATCGAACGCCCCTAACGTCATCTACATTTTCCCCGACCAGATGCGTAACCATGCGATGGGGTTCTGGAGGGAGACGGGATTCAGGGAGGCGGTGAACTTTGAGGGGGATCCGGTGCATACGCCTAATTTGAACCGATTTGCGAGAGAATCCGTTGTGCTGACTTCGGCTATGAGCAACTGCCCGCTGAGCAGTCCGCACCGGGGAATACTGTTGACGGGGATGTATCCGGAACATAGCGGCGTGCCACTGAACTGCAATGCCAACCGCCCGGTCAGCACGTTGCGTGAAGATGCGACCTGTATCAGCGACGTGTTCAGCCAGGCCGGCTATAATTGCGCTTATATCGGCAAATTGCATGTCGACTGTCCGACTCCCAATGACCCGCAACGTCCCGGAAAATTTGTAGAAGATCGCGTTCCGGCCTGGGATGCATATACGCCAGTGGAACGCCGGCACGGTTTCGACTACTGGTATTCGTATGGGACCTACGATGTACACAAGCATCCGCATTATTGGGACACCGAAGGCGTAAAGCACCAGATCAACGAGTGGTCGCCCGAACATGAAGCGGATAAAGCAATCTCCTACCTGCGGAATGAAGATAATGTGCGGGACCCTAAGAAGCCGTTCTTTATGATGGTCAGTTTCAATCCGCCCCATAGTCCCTATGCTTCGCTGGAAGATTGCATGGAAGAAGATTATAACTTGTACAAAGACCTTCCGTTAGACAGCCTGCTGATTCGTCCGAATGCGGACCGGGAAATGAAAAAAGCACCTTCCGTACGTTATTATTTTGCTTCGGTTACAGGCGTTGACCGGGCTTTCGGACGAATATTGGACGAGCTTAAGAAGCAGGGATTGGACAAAAATACAATCGTCATATTTTCTTCCGATCATGGAGAAACCATGTGCAGCCAGAAGACGGACGATCCTAAGAACTCGCCCTATGCCGAAAGTATGAACGTCCCGTTTATGGTCCGTTTTCCGGGAAAAGTGCCCCCCCGGATTGACAACGAACTTCTGTTGTCTTCTCCCGATATCATGCCGACTATCCTCGGACTCTGCAACTTAGGGAAACAGATTCCGGCGGAGGTGGAAGGGCGGAATTACGCAGGACGTTTCACAGGAAAAGATTCCTCCGTCCCTTTGCGTGAAGGGGCTTTGTACATCAAAAATGTAGACGGAGACAAAGATACCGACGGAAAAGTCATTTCTTATTTTCCGGTAGCAAGAGGAATCAAGACACATCGATATACGATGTCGCTCACAATCGACCGGAAGACAAAAGGACTTAAGGAAGTCCTTTTATTCGATGATCAGAAAGACCCGTACCAGATGCAGAACCTGCCCTGGCAGGAGAACAAAGAAATCGTGTCCGATTTATGCAAGCAGATGGTCCCGTTGCTGGAAGAGGCGGACGATCCGTGGTACAAGGAACAAATACTAAAAGAACTGATTCCTTATGGAAACTAAGAAAAAGGAGGTGATTTTGACACACCTCCTTAAAAATACTAACCATTATTATTTCACCGTCCAGGCCACCTTATCGCTTACATTGTTCTTCTTTTGGGTCGAACGAGCCTCTATCGTGTTATCCCCCTCCTGCAAAGCGACACCTTTCCATTCAAATGTCGCATAGTCGTCCGGCTTTTGCTTGCCGATGCTCTTTCCGTTCACAAACAATTCGACTTCGGGCTGATTGGAGAAGATCATGATATCCGTTATAGCTAATGAGCGGTCGCGATGGCGGCGGTTCGTGATGTAAACGAACGGTTCGTCTTCATTCCAGTTCGCTTTATAGAAATAGAATGCATCTTTCTTTACCTTACGGTCGAAAGTCACCAAACCTTTGTCGTTGATCCCGGGACGATCGCCTTCCACGCGATGAGCAGCACCGAAATCAAACAGGTTCCAAATGAAAGAGCCCCAGACAAACGGACGTTCGGCCAATGCTTTCCAGTTTCCGATATGATAATAAGTCTGATAATTTTCGGGATGCCACCAACCGGAAGCAATCCCCCGTTTTACCGAATCTTGCTGATGGTAGATGCTTGCTCCGGCTCCATATTCACTGATGGCGATTTTATATTCCGGATGCGCCTTATGATTAGCATCCAACCATTTCCCCATATCGGACGGAGAACCGCCATACCAACCGAAATACTGGTTCCAGGCAATCACATCGGTTACCTTGCTGATATCATCATCATACGAAAGGAAGCTGGCAGATGTAGTGAGGCGTGTCGGATCTTCCTTGTGTGCCAGATCGTTCAACTCCTCGATATATCCGGTCGGGTTGTCGCCAATGGTTTTCAATTCATTAAACAATCCCCAAAAACAGATGGACGGATGATTATAATGCTGGCGAATCAGTTCTTTCAACTGCTCTTTCCCGTTCTCGCAGAAAGAAGCCTGGTTGATGTAGCCCCTATCCTGATATCCGCCCGGTCCGATCTGCGGGATTTCAGCCCAGGTAACAATACCGTACTTATCCATCAGATCATAAAAATAAGTAGCTTGCGGATAATGGGCCAGACGAACGGCATTTGTTCCCATCTCGACCATAATAGCGGCATCTTCATCGTGATGCATCTTGTAAAGTGCATTTCCTCTTTCGGCCCGGTCCTGGTGTCGGCATACTCCTTTCAGTTTCAGATGCTCGCCATTCAGGAAGAAACCTTCCTCCGCATCCACATGATAATAACGCAGGCCCAACGGCTGTACGATCCGATCGATTATTTTGCCCTCGGAGAAAAGAGATATCTCGGCCTTATAGATGAACGGATCTTTGCGGCCATTCCATAAATGAGGGTTCCGGATGGTCAAATCCATTCCGGTCGTTGCCCAATCATTAGCATCCACAGTCACCTTTATATCCTGCTGTTGTACGAGCTTATCGCCATCCCAGATCTTGACATCCACCTTTACAGGCCGAGCCGTCGCGCTTCCGTTAGAGACGAGCACTTTTGCCCTTACATCGGCTTGCTCTTTCGTTACTTTATTCTGGATCAGATAGACACCGGGAGAAGCATAATCGGTCAGCGAGATATTGACCGGATCCGTGATAATCAGATTTACGTCTCGGTAGATACCTCCATAGAAGTTAAAATCGCCGACCAACGGCATGACATCCTGCTGCAAGGCGTTGTTGACCTTCACCAATATCCGGTTGTCGGCATCATATTTCACTTTATCCGTAATCTCGAATACAAAGGCGCCATACCCGCCACGGTGTTCGCCGATATGGACATCATTGATGAAAACATTCGCGATTGTATTGGCTCCTTCAAAACGCAGAAAGAGGCGTTTGCCTTTCCATTCGGGTTTTACAAACAGCGTTTTGGTATAATTACCCATCCCGCGATAGTAATCCTGTTTACCGGAAAGGGCATCGCCACTGTTCCAGGTATGGGGCAGGTTCACCCGTTCCTCACTTTTAAACTGTACCTGATGGGAAAAACGGAACATCCAGTTCTCGTTCAACAGAATTTCCTTACGTGCAGCAAAGATCGATGTGCTGATAAAAAGGAGTACCAGACTCAAGATTGTGTGTTTCATGTTTACAAAATTCTTAATTTACGGTTCAAAAGTAGGTGATTGGCGGCAGAGATACAGGCACAATTTGTCTAATTGGACGGATAGATTTGTCCGAGAGCGCCATTTTAAATAAAAAAACCAGCGAAGATGCCTCCGCTGGTTTTCAGTAACCGATATATTTCTAATAGGACAAGATTACATCGTTTGTTCTCCACCGCCTGAATTGTTTTCTCCACCACCTTTGGAATCATCGTTGCTGATACCACGGCGAACCTTCTTGATCTGGCCTTTCATCGTACCGAAACGGTAAGATACGCTCAAACGGAATTCGCGGGCATGGCGCCAAGTGGTAGATACGTCGTGGAAACCTTCACCTTTCGTAGTCGTCTCCATCTTCATCGTTTTCCAGAATGGGTTTTGTGCTCCAAGCGAAATAGACAGCTTCTTCTTCAGGAAATCCTTACTGATATTCAAACCTGCAAAGTAGAAAGGAGACATCTTGCTCTGCAACTGAATCCAGGGGCTGAAATAACCGCCATGCAGATTAATGCGGAAATCTTTCGGCAACGTGAACTGTGAACCGGCGAACACACGTCCACTCCAGCCTTTGTTGCTCATGCCCAAATCGGAGGCCTTCATATCCGTATAATCCGCACCACCATTCATATAAATACGGAACCAAGTTGTCGGAGACCAGTTTCCATACAGGAAAATACCGACCTGTTGCTTTTTACCGATATTATCGTATGTATTCCACAAAGCTCCATTATATTGGGAACGGGGATCGGTCAATGGGAAATCGGCCGTCGTCGTATAACGTTCGATCGCATTATTGACAAACGTATAACTTAAACTGGCATTAATACTGAATTTCTGAGTGAACTTACTGAAGTTCAAGTTCACATTATTACTCTTTTCCGAATCCAGATTCGGATTACCCTGGGAGATATTCTGCGGGTTCACGTCATTGATATATGGATTCAAGAACCAAATACCCGGACGCTGAATACGCATATTATATCCTAACCGGATTTGGGAAGACATATCCATCTGATAAGTAAGCGTCGCATTCGGAACCACATCGAAATAGTCTGTACTGAAATTCAAATCCGGCTTACGGGCAAAAGACGCTTTCAAGCTTGTTCCTTCAGCACGCACACCTGCTTTGATACCGAACTTATTCAATCGTATCAGATATCCTAAATAAGCAGAATAAATATGTTGCGTATGTTTAAACTGACTGTTGTCTCTCGAGCGATCTTCCCAGATCTTGGTAGAATCGTTATAAATCTGTTCCAGCGTATTACTCTTATTTTGCCGGTTGATATATTTCACACCAACTTCCAATGTTTGTTTCTCGAACAAAGGCGTTGTATAATCGACCTGCCCGGTGTGTTCTACGGTAGAAGCATCATTGATATTCCATTTCGGATATTCTCCAGACAAATAGTAATAACCTTCTTTCACATCGACCTCCGTACGTCCTTCATTGTCATTCGGAGACTGGCTAAAGCGGTAAGACAACGTCAGCAATTCATCTTTCTTGCTGGTCGAATGCTGGAAATCGACATTAACATCCGTAGAACCGAACGTGCCCTGCGAAACGGAGTTACGGTTATACCTGTAGACAGGATCGAAAGAACGCAAACGGTTTTCCAGCCCCCCCAACGGGTTCAAAACAGCATCCAATTCGGAATAGCTCTTGTTCTTTCCTCTGAAAAGGTTCACCCCGACACTCAACAAATTCAGCGTGTCGATCTCGTAGCTACCTTCCAAATACCCGTATTGGAACGGGCCTTTATTCTTACTACGTCCTTTTTCCTCCAACTGGGTGGGATTGCCATCTGCCAACATATCGGCATCCGTAAAACGTTCACTATATGAATCGTTCCATGGCGAATTACGATTGTTATATCCATAATTGGCAGTAAGCCCCAACTTACCTGCTTTCAGCGAAACATACGCGCCGCCACCAAAGCTCCCCAACGTACTGGCATTGGCACGAACCGTACCCGTATATCCCTGCAGTGCATTCTTGGTTGTAATGATATTGATAATACCGCCAACCCCTTCCGCATCATATTTAGATCCCGGATCGGTAATGACCTCGATGTTCTTGATCGAACTTGCCGGCATACTTTTCAGCACATCGGAAGCATTGTCACCGCTCAGCAGGTTTGAGGGCTTGCCATTCATGTAAATTTTGTAATTGGAAGATCCTTTCAACTGGATTTTATCTTCGCCATCCACTGTGACCATCGGAACTTTACGGAACATTTCCAATGCATTGCTGGTTTTAGCTTCCGGGTCGTCTTCCAGGCTGTAAGTCAATTTATCGACCTCAACCTTGACCAATGGCTTTTGGGCTGTTACGGTAACTTCTTTCAGTTGCTGCGTATCGTCATTCATAAACAGCTTACCGAAATTCACGACTTTCTTGTTTTCCGACAATGTAAATGCTTTTTTGGCGGGGATTTTCCCTAACGATTCCATCGTCATGATATACTTACCCGGTTTGTTCATCGTTGCCGAAAACTTACCATCATCATCACAAGCCAACAATTTCACAGGATTCTGTGGCGCGGAAGCCAAAGCTATCCTCAATGTGGCATAAGGTACTGACTCGTTAGATAACGAGTCGACTACTTGTCCTTTAATCGTAAAGGCGGTAGCTGATCCACTTCCGGTTTGCGCAAACACTGACGCAGACACGAATAGTATCAGCATTAAGTAGAGTAGTTTTTCTTTCATTAAATTTGAGAATTTAGATATTATCGATTATACATTCACATAAAACAGTTGCAAATGTAACTTTATCTACGAAGCATTCGTATATTTACGATTTAAAGAATTGTAAAAGTTGTATTTTGGTGTTCGATTTATACAGATTTCACTTATTTTTGTAGAAACCATTCGTAAAAAGAACAAGTTTATGAGAAGATTATCATTCATTTTTACAGCATTATTGCTAATTGTCACTATGCATGCACAAGATCTGAAAACAGTCAAATTAAACTCTCCTGATAAAAGCAGGGGTAGTTCCGTCATGAAAGCGCTATCCGATCGCCACTCCGACCGGGAATATGCGGATAAAGAACTCAGTCTACAGGATCTGTCGGATTTGTTGTGGGCTGCAAACGGCATCAACCGCCCGGATGGGAAACGCACTGCCCCCTCCGCTCTGAACAAGCAAGACATCGATATTTATGTCATCATGAAAGAAGGTGCTTATCTGTATGATGCCAAAGCAAACAGCCTTCAGCCAATAGCTAAAGGAGATCATCGCGCCGCCGTTGCCGGGAGTCAGGACTTTGTGAAATCGGCGCCGGTCAGCCTCGTGCTCGTTTCCGATCTTTCACGCTTCGGAAACATTGCTGACCATACCAAACTGATGGCCGCAGTCGATGCCGGTATCGTTTGCCAAAACATCAATATTTTCTGTGCTGCTACCGGTCTGGCAACTGTTCCCCGTGCCACTATGGATCAGGCTGCTTTAAAGCGAATTTTGAAATTAACGGATAACCAGTTACTGATCATGAATAATCCGGTAGGATATCCCCAAAAGTAGATATATGCATCAAGCATATTTACCTGTAATACAATATTTTAACAATTATAGTAAAAGCCATAGTCCTAAGAGAACTATGGCCATATTTTTTCATCAGCATAGGGAAGAGAAAATCTATATCTTTATGATTCAGGATATTGTATTTTAGAGACAATTTCTTGTTTAATGGCTCTTTCTTTATATCAAGTGAATTTTTAAGCCTAAAGTAGCTAAAAAACGCAATAAGATTAATTCTTTACAACATATTTCAACAATTCAGAAATAAATTTATAATTTTGAAGGCCATAGTTCTCTTAGGACTAAATCCCATTCGAACAGCACATCATGGATGAGAAAACGGACATAAAAAGATTCAACAATATATTCGTTACCCATCGGGAACGATACATTCGATTCGCCTATTCTTATACATACAACCAAGAAGCTGCAGAAGATCTGGTAACGGAAAGCCTGATGTACTATTGGGAAAACCGTAAACGGTTACAGGATGTCAAAGACATACCTTTATATATATTAGTCACCCTAAAAAACAAATGCCTGGATTATCTTCAACGTGAACGCACATGGAATAATATCGCAGAAAACTTACTCTCCAACAAAGAGTGGGAATTGCAAATGCGCATTTCCAGTTTGAAAGCATGCGAGCCGGAGACACTGTTCAGTAATGAAGTACAGGAACTTATCAACCGGGCTTTGGCCAAATTGCCGGAAAAGTCCAGCCACATTTTTATCATGAGCCGATACGAGGGGAAAAATTATCAAACAATTGCCGAGGAAACCAACCTCTCGGTAAAAAGTGTCGAGTTCCATATCAGCAAAGCACTGAACATATTGCGTAAAGAATTAAAAGACTATCTCCCCTGCCTGTTATTCGTATTGGATTTCTTTTATCAATAGGCAGGTAAACAATCATGATTCATAGTATCTGCCAAGAAGTGAACCTGTCTTTTTGATATGTTAAATCGCACAAGAACCTCTCCTAAAAGGCGAATACTCATATCTATTTATTACTCAGTATTTTATATTATTACAAGTTTCTTAAAAAATATTACCCGCAAGGGTAATTTGAAATAGATGGGGTAGAAAACCGAATTTCATGCACTACTGTTTCGA